>ERZ773156.481-NODE-481-length-42710-cov-5.7646_pt1 | contig 42710 bp, 38 predicted proteins | sample MGYA00511895_ERZ773156 | MGnify/ENA primary metagenome ERZ773156 (study PRJEB29015, sample SAMEA2737850) | human gut metagenome | biome: human gut; feature: human-associated habitat; material: faeces | place: China | collected 2012 ... | reverse complement strand
GGCTTGATCAGCAGAATATCTTCCACCGCATCACCAACAAACAAGGACATATCACTATTTGCAAAATAATGGTTACAATAGAATGGCATATCAATCTTTCGATATACATTTCCATCTTTATGGGCAAAACCAAAGTAAGGTGTTTCCGTGCTGACATTCTGAGAAGCATATACCTGTCCTTTAGAATTAGAAATCGTTCCATCATGACCGCCACGGCGATTGTCAAAAATGATATCACCTTTCTGGGACCAGAATTCATGACCAACACAATCATCCTCCTTCTGACGGAAACATGGCCAGAAATCTCCTGTTTTCATATGAATCAGCCAGATTCTCTGCTGAACATAATTCCACGGCCCCTCGTGACAGAACATCGCAATCTCCGGATCATCTGGTGAAAACTGAAAATGACTCAGCCAATGAGTATCCCGGAATACATCATGGAATTCACTGCCATCTAAACGGATCATGGAAACCCGGCCATCTTTGGTTGCAAACATTTTCTCCTTAAAACCAGCATAATTAGGACCACCGTCTGGAAGTGCGTCCACATCCTCGTTCCGGTTGAATCCGATCCACTGCTTATCGCAGCTAAAGGACAGGTTCTGGAGCAGCTTATGCTCTTTCTCCTCATAGATCAGTTTATTTTCTCTTGTTCTTGTATTATAAAGACGGATATTATTCTCCGTTACATAAGCTACATACTCACCATCCGGCGTCTTCGTGATTCTCCCAACTTCAATCCCTTTGGGGTCATCCGTCAGCTGTTCCATCTCACCACTTTCCAGATCCATTTTAAATAGATTGCAGATTTCCGTTCCCTCATGTCCCCGATTAGATAAAAAATAAATAGTTTTGCCATCTAAATCAAAGGAATTTTCTGTAAAATAAAAATGATAATTGATTCCCTGATTGGTCAGCTGCGTGATCTGTGCTCCGCTTTTTGGATCTGTAAATATTCTCTTTTCAGATGCGTATTTCTTTCCCACCATGTCTGTCTCTCCCTCTCGATCATACTAAAACGATACAAAAATGCAGGGACACATCTTTACTGGTGTGCCCCTGCATTTCTTCATTTATTTTTTACTGTTTTGCCTGGCACCTATTCTGTTTTAGTTTGCCATGTAATTCGCATACGCCTCATTCAGATGTTCAGCCCACATATCAAGCAGTTCTTTTGCTGTCATATCACCAGACATAACCGACTGAATACCTGGCTCGATATAAGTAGAGTTGATGCTGCCCCAATCAGGAAGGTATGCCGGGGAAGTATAGGTCAGACAATTATCCTGACTGGTTGTTTCGATTGCACACTGGATATGCTGCATATCCTTCATCCAGTCATCATTGTAACATGCGGTGTTAGTTGGAAGCTGACCGATGGATTTATTCCAATAGCTGTTTGCTTCCTGTCCGCACATATAAGTAATCCATTTCCATGCTGCTTCCTGATTTTTACAGGTATCAAACATGCACAGACCAGTTAAAGCACCACCATAATTTATATATTTTCCATTGTCTGCAGTTGGAAGAGGATTCGCTGTAAAACCGGTTGTTCCGCCAAATGCAGTAACATGGCTTCCATAAGAACCAAGATTATGAGTAAACATGGCTGCCACACCAGAGTCAAAGTTTGCAGAAATCTCTTTATAACCAGCTGTAATATCGCTTTCTGGTGTATATTCACCATACAGGCTAAAATATTTATCCAGGAATTCTACTGCTTTATCACAATTGATGGTAGTTTTGCCATCTTTGTCAAATACTTCATTCGTTCCTAAGTAAGAATAGATAAAATCAATCAAAACGGCTGGTGATGCAGAGCCGCCACGGATCGTATAACCATACTGTCCGTTATCTTTATCTGTTAATACCTTTGCATCTTCGAAAAATTCATCCCAGGTCTTTGGTGCTTCTAAACCAGCCTTTTCAAACATTTCATCATTGGTCCATAAGGTAATAAAGTTAGCTGATGTTGGCATCATATAAATTTTTCCATCTTTATTATAAGTACGGCATGTCTGCATATAGCCTTCTTCCATATCTTTGGACCCATCCCATGCAGCAAACATATCGTCCATTGCCACACAATGATTCTGACCAATTACAGTTGCTGCCCAGGAGTTATTTAAACCACCTACATCTGGTGTTTCGCCTGCTGCGATCGCTGTCTGATATTTAGAAAGCGCATCACCAGAGGAAAGTCCTAAATACTCAATGTGAATATCCGGATTTTCTTTTTCGAAATTCTCAATAATATCCATATAATACTGTGTTCTTTCATCACCTGCGTTCTCATCCCAGAAGGTCACAGTTACTTTCTCACCTGATGCCGCTGCCGTAGTATCCTCTTTTGCTGCTTCAGTAGCGTCTGCTTTCGCTGCCTCTGTTGGGGCAGAAGTCTCTGTACTATTTCCAGAACTACAAGCTGCCAACGATGCAGTCATAGTAGCCGCTACTGCACATGCCAATACTTTTTTCATTTTTTTCATAGTCTCTCTTCTCCTTTTATAAATTTTATAAATTTAAGGGATCAACCCTTTACTGCTCCAGAACTAAGTCCACCAACCAGGTTCTTCTGTACATAACTGAACAGGATCAAAGTCGGTACAACTGCAATGATAGCACCGGCCGCCAGCTGCCCATAATTGATACTGAACTCACCAACCAGGCTCTTTAAGCCGACCGGAAGTGTTAATTTGGCCTGTTTACTGATAAACATGAATGAGAACAGGAATTCATTCCAACAGGAAATAAATCCATATGCCGCAATGGTAGCAATGCCAGGCTTTAAAATTGGCAGTAATACGTGACGGATCGCTCCCAGTCTGCTGCATCCATCGATCTGTGCCGCTTCTTCAATCGTATAATCAATACCACTGATAAAGCCACTCATTAAAATTGAGTTAAATGGAAAATGAAACGTAGTATTAACTAAAACCAGGGCAAACAGACTGTTTAACATATTCAAATTCTTAAAAATGATGAAGATCGGTGTAATCAGCATCGCTCCCGGAATAAACTGAGTACAAAGTAAAAGCAACATAAAAGCGTTTTTCCCTTTGAACTTAAAACGTGCCAACGCATATCCGGTAAGAATGGAAATGATTACAATAAATACTACTCCAAATACGGCAATAAATAAGCTGTTCTTAAAATAGTTGCTGAATCCGCTTCTGGTCCATGCTTCTACATAATTCTGAAATGTAAAAGTTTTTGGCCAGTAAGTAACGTTTTTCGATGTAATCTCTGCCGATGGCTTAAAGGAAGTCACCAGGCACCAGTAAATCGGAAACAGGATAAATACCAGAATTGCCAACAACGCTGCCGCAAACAGAACGCCGGAAAGTATTTTTTTTCCATTGTTATGTTTCATGCTATTCATCCCCCTTTCCATAGCCAGAAGCCTTCAGATAGATTCCAGCAAACATCAGTAAAATGAAGAACGCAATAACCGCCAGTGTAGAACCATATCCATAATTTCCGTTCTTCACTGAAGTATTCGTCATATACATAGTCAGTGTAGTGGTCCGGTAAGAAGGACCGCCTCCTGTTAAAGTAAAGATCAGATCTACATTATTGAACTCCCATACCGCCCTTAATAAGGTTGTCAGGATAATAGTATCTTTCAGGATCGGAATTTTGATAAGAAAAATTTCCTGTAAGGTATTTGCTCCGTCCATAACACATGCTTCATGCAGATCTCCTGGAATATTCTGCAAAGCAGCTAAGATCGTGATGGCAAAAAATGGGATACCTCTCCACAGCTCCGCAACTGCTGTAGATTTAAATACCGTCTTCATGTTACCAAGCCATGCCATATTCTTGGTGATGAGTCCAAGATCTTTACAAATAGAATTTAAAAGACCAATATTTTCATTGTAGATCAGGGACCAGAGCATGGAGGTCAGTACACCAGATACTGCCCAAGGGAAGAATACGATACAACGATAAATTCCTCTTCCTTTAAATTTCTTGTCTAAAAGCAATGCCAGGATCATACCGATCACAAGCTGGGAAACTACCTCTGTCAAAACCCATTTGACTGATACACTCAAAGAACGGTAAAAAATTTTGTCTGCAAATAATGTTTTAAAATTCTTAAACCCTACAAACCCCTTATCTGCGATTTTTGTTACATCGTAACTCTGAACACTGTAAAAAAATACCGTCAGCAATGGGTATGCTAAAAATGCCAGAATAAAAAATACAGCCGGCGCCAGGAAAAGATACGGCATCAACTCTTTCTTTTTCATCTTTGTTCCTCCCTTCTGGTAAAATTATATAAAATCTTCTCCCGCTTTTATAGCCAATTTCTTATACGAATTGTTTAAAATTCTATATAAAAAAGACACTCCCTCGTTATGAAGAAATGCCTTTTGCCTGCTCCCGATAAGCTCCCGGTGACGTTCCAGTATATTTTTTAAAGCACACTGCGAAATATTGTGCTCCACTGTAGCCTGTTTTTTCTGCGATCTCTCCAATCGTATCACCAGTGGTACGAAGCAGTTCCTTCGCCTTTTCCATACGGATTTCCAACAGATGTGCACCAAAATTCTGCTTTGTCTCCTGTTTAAATAAAACTGCCAGATATGGAACGCTGATATTTAAATAATCTGCTACCTCATTTAAATTCAGTTCCACCTTCATATAATTCTGTTTCAAATATTCCAGTGCTGCTTCCGCAATCTTTTTCTTATGATTTCCGCCCTTTTTACGCTTCTCCGCAATACTCGTGGCAAACTGAAGGATATCTTCTTCCATCTCATCCAAGGTTGTCAACTGTTGGATATGGTTTAGATAATACAAATAGCTGACTGACTCATTCTGAGAAGCCACTTCTCCTTTAAATGCCGTAATAGCCAGCTCCGTTGTCACCATCTTAGCTGATTCCAAAGAAATATATTCTTTATGCCGGAATGGTTCATAAATTCCCCGGATATCCTGTTTCACCTCATCAATCATCCCCAGGCGAATATGATGCAGCAGCGTATCCGTAGGCAACACTACCTGAAGTTCTTCTTTTTTGTTCTGAAGGGCATCCGAAGTATGTACAACTTTCCAACCATTTCCTTTTAAAATATGACGGTTATCTGCCGCATGACGCACCCGTTCAAAAGACTCTGGAAGTTCTTCAATGGTACATCTGCTTCTTCCAACAGCAAATGTCACCCGATATTCTGGCAGCTCTTTTTCCAAAGCCACTAAAGAATCTGTAAAATCATGAATAAATTCCGGTGTAAACAGATCTTTTCTCTCTGAGGTCAATACCATCTGCAGATGGATGCTGACTGTCCTTGCAAAATATATTTGAAATGGTACCTCCATGAGTTCTTCCACTTTCTTCTTTTTCTCTAAAATTTTCTCCTGGAGCAGCCGCTTCACCTCGCCGCCTTCTCCCTCCGGGATCTTTTTCCCCTCTCTTGTGTCCACTGCCGCCATCATTGTCAGCCAGCTGACCTGATCCGCCGGTATTTTGACATTCTTTGCCTCCTCCCGGATCTCCATCTTGTTTATTTTCCCATATAAGAGCTGGCTGATAAAATTACTTCTCAAAAATTCCCGGTTCTTTCCCACTGCCTCTTCTGAAGACTCTTCTTTTTCAATATCCAATGCCGCTCTCTGCACCGCTTTTAAAAGTTTCTCTGTAGTCACCGGTTTTAACAGAAAATCAAATGCCTGCAGCTGCACTGCCTTATGAGCATATTCAAAATATTCATAACCTGTCAAAAACAATACCCGGCTTTTTAAGCTGCATTCCCGGATATGTTCCAGAAGACTGATTCCATCCATAAACGGCATATTGATATCTGTAATGATGATATCCACCATATGATTCTCCAGATACTCCCATGCACTCTCTCCATTTTTAAATATCCCTGCAACATCGAACTGATGTGCGTTCCAATCTACCAGTTTCTGAAAGCTTTCCCGTATCAGTTCTTCATCATCAATAAATAAAATACTGTACCTTCTCATAGTTTCCCCTTACTGCCATTTTCTACGATGTCTCCCCCTTTTGTCTTTTCATCGCAAAACGGATTCGAACACATGTATCCTGGCTCGCAGATTCAATCTCCACACCTGACTCATAACCAAACTCTAATTTTAATCTGGCATTCACATTTTTCATACCAAAACTGGATGTCTTCTCTCCTGGTTTTCCATCTTTCAAATAAGACCGGATTTCTTCTAACTGCTCCGTTCCAATTCCTGGTCCATCATCATGTACTTCCAGGTACGCATTCTCTCCATCATAAGTTCCACCCAAAATACAGATATTTCCAAATTCATGCTTCATCTTAATTCCATGATAAATCGCATTTTCTACCAATGGCTGCAGTGACATTTTAGGAATCAGACAATCCAGAATTTCTTCATCACAGTCAATCGTATAATCAAACAGATCTGAATACCGGAAATGCTGGATAAATAAATAATTTTTCACATGTTTTAATTCTTCTTTTACTGTAATGATCGTTTTTCCCTTACTTAATCCAATCCTGTAAAATGCTGCTAAAGCAATCAACATTTCACTAGCCTTTTCCGTCTTTTTTAGTTCACATAGCTGACTGATCGAGTATAGCGTATTATAAAGAAAATGAGGATTGATCTGCTCCTGCAAAAGAGCGATCTCCATACGTTGCTTCGCATCCTGTTCCTCCTTTATCTGCTTTAAAAGCTGGTTAATATGCACTCTCATTTTCTCCAGTTTCTTACTTAAAGTCGTAATTTCTTCATAAGAATGTACAGATATCTCATGTTCCAAAATATCTTCTGCCTCCACCTTTCTGGCCAGTTCCCGAAGTGAATAACTGACCGCATTGGATAAAATTCCAATGATCACCGCTGATACTGCCACTGCTATCGCTACCAGCACCATTGCATCTCGAACAATATAATGTGCATTGGAAATGCTGCTTTCCTTTACATTATACACCAACTTCCACCCAGTCTGCTTAATCGATTTATATAAAAAATAATATCCATCTGAAATTTTTGTCTGCACTTCTCCATCAGAATATTCATGATTCATCAAATATTCCCTTTCATCCTGTACCACATCCCAGGCATCCGGAGCACCAAAGTGCATGGTTCCATAATCTGTCAAAATACTCAAAGATGCCTCCTGATCCAAAGCTGTTACGTCCAGAATATCTTCAAAAAATTTTTGTTTCAATGCGATCAAAATAATTCCGCTTCTATTATCCTTTCCTCCTTCATACAGATGAAACAACACCGCCCCTACTTCCTTATCCGGAATCAGATCACGAAAAGAATCTGCATCTACCCAGTAGTAACCATTATCAGGAAACCGTTCTTTCCATGTCTCATAGGTATAATTTATTTTCAACAGATCCTGTTCATAAGCCTGCTGAAGCACCTTTCCATTGCCAAAATTCAGATAAACATTATAAACGCAGGTCTTATTTGCATTAAATAACTGCGTCAAAAGTCTGTTTAAATACACATAATTAGCTGCTGCATGAGAAAGACTCTGATTTCCTTCTCTCATGCTTCGCAAGTGTAGAAGGCTCTGGTTCGATTCCAGTGTCAAAAAACCAGAATAAACATTTGCAATATAATTATCCAGATATACATCAAACTGTTTTACAACTATGGACATATTATCCTTCACATTCTTCCGGATCTTATTCTCTGACAGACTTGTCACAATCAGACTGAAACTGATAAACAAAATACTTACTAAAGTCACCATCGACCAGGTCAATAACTGCCGAAATGTTGTTTTTTCATACCACACCCGAAAACTCTTTAATTTTTTCATATTTCCCCATTTTCACCCCTGCTTACATGGATTCTCCTATAAAGTAAAAACAGGCGACACACCCAGCGGTATGTCACCTGCGCAATTTCTTTCATTATAACATAGTTTCCCGTCGTCCCGCAACCATCCTACAGCTCATTCTTAATATACCCCGCCAGGTTATACGCATGATCAGAGATCCTCTCCAGGTTACTGATGATATCTAAGAAGATCACACCTGCGGAAGCAGCGCACTGGCCATTGGACAGACGCTCGATGTGTTTCTCTCTTAACTCTTCTTCCAGGGTATCTACCTTGTCCTCATACTGGCTTACCTTACGGACGGTATCCATGTTGGAGTTGCTTCTGGCGTCGATAGCGTTCTCAAAGGCCTTAAATACATACTCGCTGATTTCACGGAGGTCATTAGCTCCGGTCTCGGAGAATTTCAGATTACGTTCTACCAGATACTGGGCGCATTCTGCCAGGTTTTCTGCGTGGTCACCTACACGCTCGATGTCGCTGACACTGTAAAATAAGTCGTTGACCACCAGCTTCTGATGCTCGGTCAGCTGCAGATTATCAATCTTAATCAGATACTCGGTCAGCATCTTCTCCATGCTGTTGATGGTTTTCTCCACCCGGAATACCTCTTCGATCTCTTCTAAATTACCATCCAGAATCGCATCAATTCCTTTTCTGACATTGCCCATGGTGATCTGGCCCATATGGACAACTTCAAGGGCTGCAGTCTCCACTGCAAATGCAGGAGACTCGAAGATACGCTCATCCAGATGTTTTAAAGTCGCTGCTGCCTCATCATCCTCGTCCTTCACTTTGTTTTCTTCTGTATCCGGTTTTACCAGAATTCCAGATAATTTTACCAGCTGATCAGCAAATGGGAACAGCAATGCCGTATTCGTCAGGTTAAAGATCGTATGGAAAATGGAGATCTGTACTGCATTAATATTGGATGCCGCAAATGCAGGACGCAGGGCAAATAGTATAAAACCGGCTGCACCAAACAAAATCGCACCAATCACATTAAAGCTTAAATGCATGACAGCCGCACGTTTTGCTGTTCTGGAGCCTCCCACACTGGATAACAGAGCAGTCACACAGGAACCGATATTCTGTCCTAATGTAATATAAATGGCTGCGTTCGTCGTTACGATCCCATTTAATGCCAGGGTCTGTAAAATACCAACAGATGCAGAGGAGCTCTGCAATAATGCCGTTACCAGGGCACCGATCAGCATACCTAACAGTGGATTGCTTCCCAGCACCTCAAATGCCTTGGCAAAAATCGGAGCATCTGTGTATGGTGAAATCGAACCGGACATCAGTTCCAATCCCATAAATAACAGTCCAAGACCTACCAGGATCTCACCGATGGTATGGTACTTCTCTTTTTTGGAAAACAGGATCATGATCGCACCAATACCGATCAGAAGCGGCGCATAGAACACCGGTTTCATCACTTCCATGGCGCTTCCCAGCTGGCTTAAGGATACGATCCATGCAGTGATGGTGGTACCGATATTAGCACCCATGATCACGCCAACCGCCTGGGTTAAATTCAAAACTCCTGCACTTACGAAACCAACTACCATGACCGTGGTAGCGCCACTGCTCTGAATGATTGCCGTAATCAACGCACCCAGACAGACTGCCATAAGACGGTTATTGGTCAACATGCTTAAAAATTGACTCATCTTACTTCCTGCGGTTTTCTGCATACCATCGGCCATGATATTCATTCCATAAAGGAACATTCCAAGACCACCCAAAAAACCAAAGACATTCGACACATCATTAATTGTCATGATTTCCTCCTACATATACCCCTTTGTATATTGTGTGATATCCATACGATATAGTACTGCAAACCGCATATAGTTTAACTATAGCATAGATCTTTATCATTTGACAAGAAGTTTAAAGTATCGGTTAAATCTTTGTCAAAATCTGGTAAAATCTGTATTTCAGCAGGACCATTTTTCTACAAGGACAGACCGCCTCTCGCTCTTGCTTTCCGTGAACGATAGGATTGTACCACCGGAACCATGAAAATCGCCACCAGACCACCCGCAAATCCATTATTATAAAGATTCATTCCTCCATAAACAATCCCAACGTTCAAAGCCACGGATGAATGCAGAAATCCGGCGATCAGTCCTGCCATCACTCCAAATTCTCCGGCAATCGGCGCCAGAGTTGTGGAGAATAACAGGGCCAGTGTCGCCGATGGATCGGTAAGTTCCCAGTGTTTTGTCATTCCGGCCAGGCAGACACCGCCCATAACCGGCAGAATATTACGAAGATGCTTTCCGGTAGCGCTGAAACCAACGATGGTCATGATTCCGCCGATGGTAGGGCCGTTCAAATCTCCACCTACCAGCACCAGAAATGCTGTAGCAACCATACCATTGATTCCCATGTTAAACAGGATCACCGCGCCGCCCTCGTCCCTCAGATAATCTGTTCCACCGATTCCCGGAGTTTTCAGAACCCGTCGGTATCCTGCAAAGACCTCCCGGCCTCCGGCCAGCAGACCTGCCGCAATCATTCCCAGAAACAGCCCGGATAACAGGATGGCAAACAGATGATTGCCGCCGCTATACCAGATCTGTCTGGCTTCAACGGCAATACCAAAGGATTTTAACACGGACACGATCACCGTCGCGATAATTCCCCCCGCAAATCCCACATTATACAGGGAGTAACCCTGATGGGCGTAATGGGCATGGGTTGCCAGTGGAGGAAGCACGAAGCCGATCAAAATACCAAGAGACATAGAAAGAAATACTCTTAACAGAACTGGCATTGTCTCAATCTGCATCATCTGAGTGATGATGGGAGATAAACTGGTTCCATAGAGCGCAATATAGATATATCTGGACGGAGCAGTCTTATGATACTTCGCATAAAACCAGACACCTAAAAGGATCATCCAGATATTCAACAGATTTTTACCAAATAACGAAAAACCGAACATCAAAAACGTAGATGTGACTGTATGACCGTCCACATCCAGCCCTGATTTGTATACAATAAACAGACACAATAACGTTAAAATCCCGGCATTAATAAACGCCGCACCGATACCGCCCACCACAAAATAATCAGTGATCAACACATCCGGCTCCCGGATAATGATCCATAATCCGGGTAAGATCGTAGAAACCGGCTGCACCAGCAGCCCCACCAGAATAAAATACAGCGGCATTGCCGCCAGAAGGAGAAACTTCTCACTTCTTGTCCATTTCTTTTTCCGAATTTTCTTTAACAAAGGTTTTCCCCCGTTTTCACACTTTTCTTAAATTATATCCCGAACCGGCAAAAAAACACAAATATATATTGCCCTATTGAATCCATAAGAAAAAACCTATAAAAATATCGAACAGGCGATCCTCTAACACAAAAAGAGGCCGCTGCAGAATCTCTTTCGTCAATTCTGCAGTAGTCTCTTCTTGATTGAAAGCGGAGATAAAGGGATTCGAACCCTTGTGCCGGGATGAACCGACAAACGCATTTCGAGTGCGCCGCGTTATGGCCACTTCGCTATATCTCCATATCAGCGATACAAAAAGCATCAACTACTGTAGTATACACGAAAAATCATGTTTTGACCAGTAGTTGATGCCTTTTTTCTAAATTTTCTTAATCATTTTCGCTTCAAAAACAGCTCATTCTGCCAGCTTCCCGATTCACGGTTCACTCATCAGTTAAAATAACGGTTTATGCCGTCTAATAATCCATCTGCCAGCTGATTCAGCACAGCGTCAGAATGATCTGATTTCTTATCGCCCAGCTCAATGTCAATGGATGGGATCGTGGAAAATGACGTCTGGGTCAGATCCATCTCCATGGCTCCGGAAGAAAATATCTTCACCCCTGCATTTTTAAGACCTGCCACCAGACTCTCACCCAGGGCATTGTGCTTCTGCCAGTTGGAAGCCACCGGCTCCATGCTGCGGTAAGAAGCCACATTCGGAACACTCATATAAAATGCGCCCTTATCCTTTTCCGTAGAATCCCAGTGAAGGGCAATGTGGCAGTCCGCCATGTTGTTGGCCATGACGGTACGGGCGATATTATCTAACTGCACATCATCATTTTCCCGGATCATCAGCACATCATATCCGGCCGCCAGAAGCTTCTCCTTCAGTTTCTTCGCCATGGCTAAGGTCACCTGTGATTCCGGTGTTCCATCTGCAAATGTCATACCAGAAGAAACTGCCACTGCGCTGGTTGCTCCTGCGCCTGTCGTTCCGCCTGTCACTTTCGCACTTCCATCAGGATGGCACTGGGTCTTCACACTGGAACCGCCCTTGGTGCCGTGTCCGGCATTGACACAGATCACATGATTCTTCTTAACAGCTGCTGTGGAACGGTATAAGGTGGCTGTGCCAGAGGAAATCTTAGAAAATTCCGCATATTTCCAGGAGGTATTAAATGTCACAGTCTCAGAAGACGCCTGATTGCCCGGACTGCTATTCTGGATCGTTTCACCAGATTGCTGATCTGCCGCCGGACTGTTACCCTGTCCTGCTGCCTTCGCTGTAATATAGCGATTGGAAATATAAGCTTCTTTCCCATTATAGACAACCCGGCTCCAGGAATCTCCTTTGCCAGTCCGTTTTAACGTCTCCCCCTGGCTGACAGTTCCTAAGCTCTGGGATGCCGTTGTGGCGGAGGAACGGATATTGACCTGACTTCCTGTTACCGTCACCATATCATCTGTATTGGTCATGGAAACGGCAGGCTCGGAAGTGATCACAATCGGTCTGCTGCTACGGAAAACCTGATCTGCTGCATCAGCGCTATTTACATAATTTCCAGACGCAGCGGTATCTCCTGCTCCGCTTTCACGGATGACTGCCTGATTTTTTGTACCATCGGCACCATGAAAAGTTCCGGCCTGACAGCCTGTTACCAGAAGCGCCGCCATTGCTGCGCCAATCCACAATTTTCTCATCGGATCACGCCTCCTCCCACAACATAATCTCCATCATAGAATACAACCGCCTGTCCTGGGGTAATAGCCCTCTGAGGCTCCTCGAACTGCACTTCCACCAGATCCGGCCCGGTCTCACGGATCTCACATGGCGCGCCCTTATGACTGTAACGGATCTTGGCGGTTACCTTCATGGTTTCTCCATGAAGCCCGTCCACGGACATCCAGTTTAAGTGATCACAGGTCAAATGATCGGAAAATACATCTTTGGAATCACCGATCACCACTTCATTGGTCTCTGGCCGGATCTCTACCACAAACACCGGTTTCCCCATAGAAAGGTTCAAGCCCTTTCTCTGTCCTACAGTATAGTGGGTGATCCCCTGATGTTTTCCTAATATATTGCCATCCAGATCTACAAAATTGCCCGGAGGCAGTTCTGTGTCTGTATTTTCTCTGATATACCTGGCATAATCGTGATCCGGGATAAAGCAGATCTCCTGGCTGTCCGGCTTATGAGCTACCGGAATACCGATCTCCTCTGCAATCTCACGGATCTGATCCTTCGTATAGCTTCCCACCGGCATCAGTGTATGGGCAAGCTGATCCTGGGTCAGATTATATAGAGCATAGGTCTGATCCTTCGCCGCTGTCACAGACTTTTTCAGGGCATATCTGCCGTTTGGCAGCTTCTCAATGCGGGCATAATGACCTGTAGCGATGTATTCTGCCCCGATATCTAAGCTCCTGTGAAGCAGAGATTCCCATTTCACATAGCGGTTGCAGGCGATACACGGATTCGGTGTTCTTCCTTTCACATATTCGTCTACAAAATAATCGATCACGTGGTTTTTAAACTCTTCCCTGAAATTCATCACATAGTAAGGGATGTCCAGACTCCAGGCCACTCTTCTGGCGTCATCCACAGCGCTCAACCCGCAGCAGCCGCCATTTTCCTCCTGGGTCTGGTGATCCTCGTCCTGCCAGATCTGCATGGTCACACCCATGACATCATAGCCCTGCTGCTTCAACAGATAGGCTGCCACGGAGGAATCCACGCCTCCGGACATACCTACGACTACCTTCTTCTTCTCCATTAATACTCCTCATCCTCATCGTGCTCGCTGATATCACTCTTTGGCTTATCCAGTCCTTCGATCACAATGCCGTGTTTTTCTGCATAATCCCACAGAGCCGCATGGATCGCTTCCTCTGCTAATAAAGAGCAGTGCACTTTTACTGGCGGAAGTCCGTCCAGAGCCTCCATAACCGCCTTATTGGTCACTTCCATGGCTTCCTGAACAGTCTTTCCTTTTACCATCTCCGTAGCCATGCTGCTGGTTGCCACTGCCGCACCGCAGCCAAATGTCTTAAATTTTACATCCCGGATTACCTGATTGTCATCGATATCCAGATAAATTCTCATGATATCGCCGCATTTTGCATTTCCTACGGTACCAACACCACTGGCATTCTCAATCTCACCTACATTTCTTGGATGCTGGAAATGATCCATAACTTTCTCTGTATACATAATTTTGTAATTCCTCTCTTTTTCTTCTCATAGCGGTCTGCATCGAAATACATGATCCGGTACTCCAGACCATCCGCTGTTTTATTTTTTGCAACACTTTTATGTCTTTCATCCCTGTCCGGATTATCCGGAGCTTTCCTTAGTTTTTCTTGGATTTTCTCACAAAATCCTCATACAGCGGGGACATACTTCTTAATTTCTCTACTATCTTCTTGATCTCATCAACGGTGAAATCAATATCCTCTTTGGTGGTTTCCTCACTTAAGGTCAGTCTTAATGAGCCATGGGCGATCTCATGCGGTAAACCGATGGCTAACAGTACATGCGATGGATCCAGGGAACCTGAAGTGCAGGCCGAACCGCTGGAACCGCAGATGCCCTGCATATCCAGCATGATCAGGAGGGACTCACCCTCAATGAACTGGAACGCGAAGTTGGCATTATTTGGCAGACGGTTGGTACGGTGTCCGTTCAGTCTCACATATGGAACTTCACTTAACACACGGTTGATCAGGTAATCTCTTAATTCTACCTCATAAGCCGTGCGCTCTGCCAGATTCGCCATAGCGATCTCTACTGCTTTGCCCATACCAACGATACCAGGTACATTTTCAGTGCCGCCACGGCGTTTCCGCTCCTGAGATCCGCCATGGATGAAGGAACGCAGCTTTAATCCAGTACGGATATATAAAAAGCCAATTCCCTTCGGACCATTAAACTTATGGCCGCTGACACTGAGCATATCAATATGGTACTCGTCTACATTGATCGGCACATGGGCATAAGCCTGAACCGCATCCGTATGGAAAATGATCCCGTGCTCTTTTGCGATCTCTCCAATCTCTTTGATCGGCTGAATAGTTCCGATCTCGTTGTTAGCGAACATAATGGAAATCAGGATGGTATCCGGACGGATAGCTTTCTTTAACTCATCAAGCTTAACCGTACCATTCTCATCCACATCCAGGTAAGTGATCTCAAATCCGCGCTTCTCCAGGTACTCGCAGGTATGAAGAACCGCGTGATGCTCGATTTTGCTGGTGATGATGTGTTTTCCTTTGGATTCATATGCCTCAGCAGTGGCTTTGATGGCCCAGTTATCAGACTCAGAACCGCCTGCTGTGAAATAAATTTCGTTAGTTTTAGCTCCCAGGGACTTTGCGATGGTCTCGCGTGCCTCTGCGATGGCTTTTTTCGATGGAGTTGCAAACTCATACACCGAAGAAGGGTTTCCATAATATTCTGTGAAATATGGCAGCATTGCCTCTACGACCTCTGGTCTGGTTTTGGTCGTTGCCGCATTGTCAAGATAAATTGTTTTTTTCATGTTGTTGTGATCCGCCTTTCTGTAGTAATAAAGTTAAAAGCTTCATCTACCCACTTTATTATATTTGCATATTCCTATCATTGCAATAGGATTTCCTCGTATTTTTTCTTAAACAAAGTCATACTCTGTAATAATCCCCATCTGCGAGGCCCGTTCTATGAGCGATTTCTTCCGCAAGCACTCCATGATCACCGGAACTTTACTTCTGACTGCGGCTGGATTTGCCGTCCGGATCCTTGGATTTTTTTATCGGATCTTTTTATCCCGCACCATCGGGGCGGAGGGACTGGGGCTTTACAATCTGGTACATCCTCTCTACGGTATCTGCTTTGCACTCTGCGCCGGTTCCATCCAGACTGCCATTTCCCGCTGCATCGCGGCCAATCTGTCCCGCCGGAAGCTGTTTCTCCGCACCGGACTGATGATTTCGCTTTCTATCGCTGCTCTCTTAGCCATGATCCTGTATGCCGGTTCCCAGTTTCTGGCTAATCAGATTCTGCTGGAGAGCCGCTGTGGGGAATTCCTTCGTCTGATGGCACTGTCCATTCCATTTTCAGCCATCCACGCCTGCGTCAATGGCTACTATTATGGTATGCAGCGGACCAGAGTTCCGGCCGCATCCCAGATCACAGAACAGTTGATCCGCATGGGCGTTGTCTTTCTCCTGGTCCTGTTTTTCCAGGCAGAGCAAATCCCCATTACCACGGAACTGGCCGTTCTGGGACACCTGGCCGGAGAAATCGGTTCCTGCTTTTACGCAGCGCTCACCTTTCTGATCTTCGACCATACTGTTTCCTCACCGTGTCTGACACTCACCTCACCGATCGTCCTCTCCACGCTCTGCGCAGGCCGTGAACTGATGTCCATGGCTCTCCCTCTCATGGGAAACCGCCTGGTCTTAAACCTGCTCTCCAGTGCAGAGGCCATCTGGATTCCCAGCCGTCTGGTCCTCTCCGGTCTTACTTCCAGGGAAGCTTTTGAACTCTACGGTGTTCTGACAGGAATGGCACTTCCCTTTATCTTTTTTCCATCCGCCATTACCAATTCCATGGCAGTGATCCTGCTGCCGGCAGTGGCAGGGGCCCAGGCAGACGGACGGGAACATCACATCCGGGAAGCTGTCCTGACTTCCCTTCGCTACAGCCTGTACATGGGAATCCTGTGCATCGGTGTCTTTACCTGCTTTGGGGATTTCCTGGGAAATATCGTGTTCCATGAATCTTCCGCTGGATATTTCATGAAGGTTCTGGCCTGGCTTTGTCCTTTTCTCTACCTGGCTACTACCACAGGAAGTATCTTAAATGGTCTCGGAAAGACCAGCGCTGTATTTTTACAAAATACCGCCGCCTTAAGCCTCCGCCTGGCCTTTGTATTTTTCGGCATTCCCCGGTTTGGCATCCACGGCTGTCTATGGGGGATGTTAGCCAGCGAACTCTTTCTGTCTGCCATGCATCTGTATACATTAAAAGGGCTGGTTTCTTTTTCTATCCAGCCATGGGATATGATTCTGAAACCAACCCTTTATTTACTGATTTCTGTGGGAATCTGCCGCTACGCCCTGCCATCTGTTTCCTGGTTTCACAGATTTCCGGCCTTTTTCACAGTCCTGATCCAGATTTTCCTGCTTCCTTCCTGCTACATCGGCTTGCTGGCCCTGTCCCATTTTTCCAGGCAAAGGACCGCCGCACTTAATTCATAGCTTCAATCGCCGCCTGCAGCTGATTATCCTCAGACAACTCCACAACGGCTTTCTTCTGCAGCTCCTCATCCATCTCAACTACCACATCCGGCTCCAGGCCCTTTCCATGAAGGTCAAATCCGTTCGGGGTATAATAATGGGCAGTTGTCAGCTTGATCGCTGTACCGTCTCCCAATGGAATCAGATTCTGGACAATACCTTTGCCAAACGTAGTGGTTCCAACCACAATTCCCGCATCATAATCCATGACTGCACCGGTAAATACCTCGGAAGCGCTGGCAGAATTGCCATTGACCAGAACTGCCAGCGGAACATCCAGCTCATGGTCATCTTCCTTTGGATAACGGCTGTCACGGCTTCCATCGTCACTTTCTCTCTGGATCTTTCCATCCTTGCAGAAATACCGGTCTCCTTCGCCATTTTTATCTGCAGTATAGACTAACATACCGTCCAGCTTGTCCTCTGGAAGCACGTAAGCTAACATCTCTACTGCCGTATCCAGAACGCCGCCTGGGTTATTTCTCAGGTCGATCACCAGTTTTTCCATGCCCTGATCTTCCAGATCATCAATGGCATCTTCAAATTGTTTCGCGGTTACCTCATCAAACTGGGTGACATAGATGTAACCTACCTGATTTTCCAGCATCTGATACTCTACCGTTGGAACCTCGATGGAACGGCGTTCCACATGAAGCGGTGTTTCCTCTGCATTTTCTCCACGAAGAACGGTGATATCTACATAAGTACCTTCCTCACCGCGGATATTTTCTTTTACCACCAGGTCCAGATCTTTGCCTGTGACCGCTTCACCATCTACCTGGTACAGGATATCCCCCGGAAGCATACCGGCTTCAAAAGCAGGAGAATTGGCGAACACCTTGATCGCCGTGATGATTCCAGTGGTCCGGTTCTGCTGTACCATCACACCGATCCCACAATATTCACCACTGGTGCTCTCCATCAGGGACTGATACTGCTCCGCATTGTAATACACGGAATATGGATCGTCCAGTCCATACATCAGGCCAGTATAAATGCCGTCTTCCACCTTCTCGGTATCTTCATCAAACAGAAAATACTGGTCGATGATCCCCTGGATATACTTCATTTTGGATGAAATAAATTCCAGATTCAGTTCCTTATTCTCTCCGTCTTTTCCATCGCCCTGTACCTGCTCTACCTGGGCCCGGTTGTCAATAACTGCTCTTCCGATCAGGAAAATCCCAGATGAGACGCCTACGATGATCAATCCGGCAAATGCCATGACCAAAGCGCCTACCAGCACGCCTTTCCAGAATTTATTTTTCTCTTCTCGATTGTCCATGTTACTCTCCTCTCAACGCCTCTACCGGCCTCCAAAGCCAGAGGTAATCCATCCACTGGAAGGACACGGTCGGAGCCCCATCTCCCACTGAGATAAACTTAATGTTCCCGATGCTGGCCATATTATACGTTTTTCCTGCTTCCACAGCTGCTTTTTTGTGCCCACTGGTTTCGTTCTACGCGTGTCCGTAAAAACCTTCCAGTTAAATAGTCTTTCATGGAAAATGAAAGAAATTTTTATACCTTCAAATGCTTGCGAATGGTAAAGAAACTTGCAAAAAATCCAATTCCAAGCCCCAGAAGCATCGCTGCTCCCGCCATATATGGAAAAATCTGGTGCAGTGGAAGGAACTGGATGATTCCTGACAGGATCTGGAATTTCTCCGCCACAAATCCGATACACTGCTGATAAATATAGGACATGAAGCTCAGCGGAATGATCGCTCCCAACAGGCCGATCACCATACCTTCTACCACAAATGGCGCACGGATCATGTAATTAGTCGCTCCAATATAGCGCATGATCTCATTCTCACTCTTACGAAAGGCTGCCGCCACATTGATGGTGTTACTGATCAGGAACACCGATACCGCCAGCAGCACACCGATAATGACCACTGACAGGATACCAACCATTGTGTTAAAGCTGCTTAAACCGGCTGCTGCGCTGTTGGAATAGTTCACTCTCCGTATCCCATCCAGGTTCTGCAGATACAGTACAAACTCATTCTGTTTGGAAATATCCTTCAAAAAGATCTGGTAAGACGCATCACCTGCCAATGGATTATCATCTGCAAATCCATCCGCCAGCTCTTCCATCCCTTTAAAATAATCATTCTTAAAATTCTCCCACGCTTCTGCACCAGATGTGAATTCCATCCTGTCTACCTCTGGCCGTTCCGCGATCTTTTTTCCGATGGCTTTCATCTCATCTTCCGACATATCCTCATCAAAGAAAATAGTGACTCCAACGGTACTTTCCACATTCTTGACCACATGCTGTACATTGGCCATAATTCCAAAAAACATACAAAACAAAAAAATACATGCAGAGATCGTCGCCACTGACGCAAGAGAAAACCAGATATTTCTGCATATATTAATAATACCCTGTTTCAGGCAATACCAAAACGTACTAATTCTCATCTGACTCTCCGCCTCTTATCTCATCACTGATGACGCATCCGCGCTCCATGGTGATGACTCTCTTATGCATTCTTGCCACAATCTCTTCACTGTGGGTAACTACCACAACCGTAGTCCCCATGCGGTTGATCTCCTCCAGAAGCCGCATGATCTCATCGGCATTCTGACTGTCCAGGTTACCAGTCGGCTCATCAGCCAACAGTACCTCCGGACGGTTGATCAGCGCTCTTGCAATGGCAACACGCTGCTGTTCACCACCGGAAAGCTGCTGCGGAAACATCTTATACTTTGCGGACAGTCCGACCATCTGAAGCATGGCCGGAACCGACTCCTTGATCCGTCTGGTAGATACGCCGATGACTCTCTGGGCAAATGCCACATTCTCATAGACGGTACGATCCCTTAACAGACGGAAATCCTGGAACACCATGCCAAGTCTTCTGCGATACTTCGGTACATAATGTCTCGGCATCTTTCCAAGATTCATGTCATTAACTACAATTTTACCGGAAGTAGGCTCTACTTCCTTCAGCAACAATTTCATCAGCGTAGATTTACCAGAGCCGCTGCGTCCCATAATGAACACAAACTCTCCATCTCCGATGGTGATGCTGACATTCCGCAGAGCCTTATTGCCAGCCTCATAAGTTTTACATACATTTGAAATCTCTATCATTGTAACTCCCTGGTTCCTTAAAAATCAGAATTCTCCATATATTTCATATATTTTACTACCATAAGAGCAATCTTAAATGTAATCGCATCCTCAAAGACACGCAGATCCAGCCCTGTGCTCTTCTGCAGCTTATCCAGCCGGTATACCAGGGTATTTCTGTGAATATAAAGCTGTCTGGATGTCTCGGAGACATTCAGGCTGTTCTCAAAGAACTTGTTGATGGTAGTCAGAGTCTCTTCGTCAAACTCATCCGGGGACTTGCCATCGAAGATCTCCTTAATAAACATCTTACATAACGGGATCGGCAGCTGATAGATCAGACGTCCGATTCCCAGGCGATTATAGGCCACTACATTCTTATCACTGTAGAAGATCTTGCCTACATCCAGCGCCATCTTCGCTTCCTTGTAGGAACGGGATACTTCCTTGATCTCGCCAACCACCGTACCAAATGCCACATGCACCTTGGTCATGGCCTCTGTATTTAACATATCCAGGATCGTATTGGCAGTCTTCTCCAGATCTTCATAGGTCTCGCCCGGTTTTACTTCCTTCACCAGAATGATGTTCTTCTCATCCACAGCGGTGATAAAGTCCTTGGTCTTTCCTGCGAAAATGCTTCTGACCGTCTCTAATGCGTTAGTATCTTTTTCATACTTGGTCTCGATAATATAAACCACGCGCTTCACACTGGTCTCAATGTGCAGTTTCTTCGCCCGGTTGTAGATATCCACCAGAAGAAGGTTATCCAGCAAAAGGTTTTTGATGAAGTTATCCTTATCAAAACGTTCCTTGTAAGCCACCAGCAGATTCTGGATCTGGAATGCAGCCAGCTTACCAACCATATACACATCATCACTGCCGCCCTTAGCCAGCAGGATATACTCTAACTGATGCTCATCAAATACTTTGAAAAACTGATATCCCTGAATCACCTGACTGTCTGCTGGAGAATCCACGAACGCAAGGATCGAATTCTCATATTCCTCTGCATCTGGAAACGTTGTTGCCAGCACTTTTCCTTCGGTGTCACAAACACAAAGATCAATTCTGGTAATTCCCTTTAAACCATCAATGGCATTCTGGAGTATCTGATTTGAAATCATAGCACACTCTCCTTTATTTTCACTTTATCGTAATCAAATTTCTTTTAAAGTTACCCTTATTTTATATTAAAGCAAAAATTAAAAAAAAGCAAGCAAGTATGACTACTTGCCTGCTTTTAATTCTTAAAAATTATGTACTTTTACCATTATCTGTCAACTAGTTGCAGATGATCAGCTCAGTCTCTTTGTCGAATACATGAACCTTAGACATATCCAGAGCAATCTTAACAACACTGCCAACTCTAGCGGTTGTACGTGGATTTACTCTTGCGATGAACTGTGCATCATCGATATCGAAGTATAAGTTAACCTCAGCACCTAACAGCTCGTATACACGGATAGTAGCTTCGATCACGCTCTTTGGAGAAGCCTGTAACCAAGCCTCGTCATCATGCAGATCCTCTGGACGGATACCGATGGTAACAGTCTTTCCTACATAACCTTTTTCTTTTACAATTTTTGCTTTCTCTGCTGGAAGAGTGATCGTATGTCCGCCAAATGTTAAAGTAACATCAGCGCCGCTTTCTTTCACATCAGCATCGATCATATTCATCTGAGGAGCTCCGATGAATCCTGCAACGAACTTGTTGCATGGTTTGTCATACAGATTCTGTGGAGAATCTACCTGCTGGATCACACCGTCTTTCATAACAACGATTCTGGTACCCAGTGTCATAGCCTCGGTCTGGTCATGTGTTACATAGATGATAGTTGCCTGCAGTCTCTGATGTAATTTAGAGATCTCAACACGCATCTGGCCTCTCAGTTTTGCATCCAGGTTGGACAGAGGCTCATCCATCAGGAATACCTTAGGATTACGAACGATAGCACGTCCCATAGCAACTCGCTGTCTCTGACCACCGGACAGAGCCTTTGGTTTACGATCTAACAGATGCTCCAGATCCAGGATCTTAGCTGCTTCATGAACCAGCTTATCGATCTCAGCCTTTGGAGTTTTTCTCAGTTTCAGACCAAATGCCATGTTATCGTATACAGACATATGTGGATACAGAGCGTAGTTCTGGAATACCATCGCGATATCTCTGTCTTTTGGCTCTACATCATTAACCAGCTTGCCATCGATATATAACTCACCAGAGGAGATATCCTCCAGACCTGCGATCATACGAAGGGTTGTGGACTTACCACATCCAGATGGTCCTACGAAAATGATAAACTCTTTATCTGCAATCTCCAGATTAAAATCTTTTACTGCAACGAATCCGTTTGGATAAGCTTTTGTAACGTTCTTCAGTGATAAACTAGCCATAATAGAAATCCTCCTGTTATTAAGATAATCTGAAAACCTGCCAATCCCCACAATCTCGGGTTTTCATATCTGTGCTCTTTATAGTACATATCATACACGAAGGAGGATTATTTTGCCATATTGTAAATCACCAAAATAAATTTATGATTTTGTTTAATCTGTATATTGAATTTGAAAATTAATGGAAACGTCAAAGAACCCCTCTTTTTTCCCTCTTTTTTCTGTCAATATTCTATAAAGCCTTCTCCAAAGACTTCTCTTACATCACTCACAATGACGAAAGCCCCCGGATCGAATTCCCGGACAATCTCCCGGATCTTGACGATTTCCTTTGGAGCCACCACACAAAACAGGATTTTCCGCTCCTTTCCGGAGTACATGCCATTGCCGTCCAGACTGGTAACCCCACGCTCCATCCGTATCATGATCGCATTGGCAATCTCCTGATAATGGTCAGAAATGATAAATGCCTGCTTGGAAAATTTCATTCCATCTAAGATCCCGTCAGAAATCTTCGATACACAGAAAATAGCGATCAGGGCATAAAGGGCATATTGGACGCCAAATACCGCCGCACCGGCCAATACCACCATCCCATCTAACACCTGCATGATCTGGGCAATGGAGTACTGGCGCAGCTTTCTCTGAATAAGAGCTGCCAGCATATCAGTTCCTCCAGTAGTTGCCGAAAACATAAATACCAGTCCGGTGCCGATTCCCGATATGATTCCGCCGAATAGCGCCGCCAGAAAAATGTCATCTGTCAGAATATGTGCTTCCGGAATCACATATAAAGAAACGGACAGGGCGACTGTAGCCACCGCTGTCCGTTTGATAAATCCCCATCCTTTGATCTTCCATGCTGCAAGGAAAAGCGGGATATTGAGCACAGTATTGGTGACCCACAAAGGAACACGAGCCAGTTCCTTCATAATAATTGCCACGCCGGAAACGCCTCCTGTTACCAGATTCACAGGATCATACATATTTTTGATCGCAAATCCCATAATAAATGCGCCTACGATGATCATGGTATAATCCACCCATACCGGTCTCTTTTTCATATTTAGTTTTCCTCCCGCCAATCCATATGCCTACATTTTAAATCCCTGACATCCGCTGCCGCCTTTTTCGCTGACCGCTCCTAACGTTTTCTTGCCAGCAGATTCACCCACACCGTATCCGGGTGGCTGGATCTGACATCATCTGTCTCCCAGACCTCCAGAATTTCAAACAGACCAGTCTTTTCCAGCATCGCTGTCAGACTTTCTGCAGTATAATCGCAAAAATATCTTTCTCCGCGGAATCCTTCTGTATCTCCTTTTTTTACCGAAATATATAAAATGCCATCACTGCACAAAGCGTCATGGATTCTCCCTAAGATCTCCGGCATCTCATTTTTCGGAATATGGATCAGAGAACCGCATGCCCAGATTCCATCAAATACATCCTCAAACTCCATGTCTTCGAAATTCATCTGGAGTACATCTAAATCTGTATGGATCTCTGCCAGCTTGCACATCTCCTCCGATGCATCAAGGGGAGTCACATCATATCCCAGATCATACATGGTCTTGGAATCACGGCCTGAGCCGCATCCCAGATCCAGGATCGTATCTCCCTCATTTAAAAGGGACAGAAATTTGTTCAGGATCTCACTCATATCCACATCCACGGTATCTTCGTATATCTTTGCCGCATACTTGTTATAATATTCTATCGAGTCCAAAATATCCTCCTACACTCTTTCGATGGTTTTATCTGTGATCTTGATTTTGCCTTCTTTTAATAAATGTCCCACAGCCCGCTTAAACGCATTCTTGCTCATATGAAACTCTCTCTTAATGGTCTCCGGTGATACCTTATCGTTAAATGGCAGCACACCGTCAAACTCATCAATCACCTTTAATACCAGTTCAGAATCTGCATCCATCTGCAGATATGCTTTTTCTCTTGGGCACAGATCCAGCTTGCCGTCCTCACGCAGTTTCGTGACTCTGGCTTCCACCACATCGCCCTCATGAATATCTCCAAACAGCTCTCTCTTCGGAATTAGACCGTAGTACTTATTGTCTACTGCCACAAAGGCGCCCAGATTTTCATTGATCTCATAAACAGTACCGGTCACCTTATCATCCTTCTGATATGGGGATTCACTGCTCATATGGGAATATACTTTCATGGTTGCTGCCAGACGGCTGCTTTTATCCACATAAACTGCCACCAGGCACTCTTCGCCCTGACGCACTTTATGACTCTGCTCCTTAAATGGAAGCAGCAGATCCTTCTCCAGACCAAAATCCAGAAAAGCGCCTATTTTTCCTACTTCCTTTACCTTCAGTACGCCAACCTCGCCAACCTGGAGCTTCGGCATCTGAGTAGTCGCGATCAGACGATCCTCAGAATCCTTGTAAATAAATACCTCTATACTGTCACCAATCTTGGTTCCCGCAGGCACCTGCTTTTTGGGCAGAAGCACCGATGCCTCATCGCCCTGCTTTTCTGCCAGATAAATACCAAAGTCCTTCTCACGGACTACTACAAGAGTCTGTTTCTTTCCTAATTCAATCATTTTTTCCTCCATCTTGTCTGGTCATGCCTTCATAACCGCCGATACTTTCTAATCCCTATCTTTTCTCTGCCAGCCAGATCACCGCATGAGGCTTTCCTTCTTCATCACATAAGGAAGCTACATAGCCCTCCGTGATCCTGCTGATCCTTGGGTACATCACATCTCCCAGCACTGCCGCTTTCTTATATTCTACCTGCATCTCCCCGATCTGGAAATGTTCCGGCAGAAATTCGCGGACAATCTCCACGTACTGCGCGTTATTCACATGATGGTTGGTGTCTAAGTGATGTTTCATCACCAGAACCGGCTCTTTTTCTTCATACTCCTCAGGAACCGTAATCCTCCGGGGCGCATACTCCATATCAAGCCTTTCTTCTCCTGTTCCATACCGTTCCACATCCTCCAAACGGATACGGGCCGGTCTCTCAGCCTCCAGATCATAGAAAAACCAGATGGAATTGGCTCTTACCAGATAATTACCAGCTTTATCCTGGATAGTAAAATTACGATAGGCGTAAATACCCTTAAAATCGTAAGGCCACGTGCTGATGACGATCTCTTCTCCCAGAACCGGATATCGGTCAATGATGATCTGCCAGGAAGAAAGCCACCATGCGTGTCTGGTCTTTTTCAGATATTCAATACCAAGGCCAATATCTTCTGACTGAAGGGTAGAACAATCCTGAAGATAGTTGAGTATCCCGGTCACACTTAACCTTCCCTGTTCATCGGTCTCACTGTATCTCACTCTGCTGTCAAACTGGTACATTTCTTCTGTTCCCTTTCACTCAAAATTAGCTCTAATTATATAGCATTTTCCCGGAAATGTCCACACTGAAACCAGGGAATCTGAGGGAAATGACTTCTTTTCGCTATTGCCTGCCCATCCACATTCCCCGCTCCAGCAACAGTCTGGAAATTGTGGCACTTTCAATCAGAATGATGTTTGAAATTGTGAAAACTCAGTTGTATATTTTACGTTTATAAAAAACATGTTTAACACATTGTCGCGGCAAATTGACGGTGCATCTGGAAGAACTGATGAAAGAGCTGTAAAAATTTTTCTGATTTATAAATATCTTCATTACTTCGATACAACAAATTATAAATAGAATTCCTCTGGATCTTTTCCTTGAATTTTGTGTGAATCAACTTTGACACTACTAGATTACTGACTGTCTCTGTTATTCCTATTGTTTTCTACAATACACAGAGACCTTTGAATTTTAGAATTTTTATCTTTTGTACTATAAAAACTTATCCCACCCACTACATCTGGTCAACAAAATCTTCCAGGCTTTTCGCCTTTACTACAAGCTGCGCCCACACAGCGATCTTATCCATGTCCGTCTCCTGATCAATCCGCCTAACAACCTCATCCGGCAATGTTCCGAAACGGCTTAACATACCTTTCAGCATAGCGACCATAGGCTCTCGCATATCCTGACGACCTTCTTCCTTGGCATCATCAATTATATCCTGCCACATCATATACTGCCTCTCCTTTCCCCGATTCTCCTTAATCTGCCGGATTGAATCCTGAAGCCTGGTCACATACATATCCCCAAACTTTTCCGAATTTCCATCCTGTCCCACTCCTACAAACTCCAAAAAAGAAACCAATTCTTCAGAAACCTCATCCGGATTCTTCCCCCTGGTACTTAAGAAAATAGTCTCTGCTCCATCTCCCAATTTTCTTCCCGTTTCTCTACATACATTCTGGAAACGATACCGATACTTTCCATCTGAAAATAGATCAAAATCGCAGATAAAAATCACATATGTATTCGGCAGTTTGTCATACCGCTCTCCACTTGCCAAAAGTTCCATGTCCATCTGGCTATGATAATATCTGCTTCTCTTCGGAAGCGCATCTCTTTTCAGCAACTGCATTTCCACATCATAATGCGTATTCTTCTCATCCTTCGCATACACATCCAAACGCACGCCTTTACATTCCGGATGGTAGATCATGCTCTTCTCCTTGATCACCTCCACCCGGCTGATTGGCATCTCCAACACTCGTTCCAGCAACTGGCGACAGTTATCATTTTCCATCATTACTGCACCAAACATGTAATTATCACCAATGGTTAAATCCTGAAACCTTCTGATTTGTCTCATATAACTCCTCCATGATACAGAGGAATTCTATAACTTTATAGTAACACACTTATTCTGAAAATGCCAGGTCTGTTTTCTTAATGTTTCAATCAATCCAATTGATGCTATTTTTTTCTTATAATAAAACCTGCATCATCGTAATCACTGAAGTCATGCTTCTCTCTTTTCCCATTCCATATCCCTCTTTTCCGAATATGTAAAAAACCGCAGAACCTTGAATTCACAAAGTCCTGCGGCCTTTTTCAGCTGGGCTACAAGGATTCGAACCTTGAAAATGACGGAGTCAGAGTCCGCACACCAGCACCCAATATGTCCTTATTTTACAACAAAAACAACGTTTCTTGTCGAAGTTCGAACACTGTGTTTCGAACACTTTTTAATGTTTTGTGAAACACAGTATATCACTTCTACAGCGCATATGCAACAAGAACTTACGACCCAGACGATACAAAAACCAATTCCCGTGTCCGTGGGTTTTCTCTAACCACCTTGGCATGTGCCTTTATCTCATCACCCGCCTGCGCGTACCGACTCAAAAAATCATCTAATGCCCGTCTTTCAATTTCATCTGTTGCGGTTATGTATGTTCTCATTGTAAGTTCTCGATATTCCTCTCCGCAAATCTGGTAGCGATAGAACTCCGCTGGATTTCCGTTTCTGTCTAACTTTGTTCCTGTTGCCCGGTTTACACGATAACAGTAATTAACATCTGTGATACGTCCCAGAAGCTGGCTGATTGGGTCGGTTTTCTCCTCTTCCTTATCAATCATCTTTGCGTAAGCCTCCTCTGGTGTCTTAATCGTTGTTATATACACATCTGTCCATAATCCCAGTACATTCGCGTAGCGGCAGTGAATCTCTTTCTTATAACCTTCCAGCATACCCAGAAGAACCGCGTAGGGCAACTGACCTCGGAACTCATCAAGGATAATGATTGGCTCTCCTGAATACCCGTCGAATGGGTTCTGATAGTCAGATACAAGATAGATGTTTCCCTCTCCGTACTTTTCAATCAGTTCGTACATAATGCCTGTCTTTCCGCTTCCGCTCCGCCCATACAACCAATGCACCCGGACGTCGCGTTTAAACGGTGTCTCCCTGTCCCGCTTGTCAAAGTACATATTTTTAATCAGTGTGGTCATCTTGTTGTCAAAATACTTATCATTGAGTCTGCGAACCTCTTTCCACGTCATTCCCTCGTCGATAGCTTTTCGTATAACTTCAAGATCACTGCGGTTGCCCTGCCGCCCAACCAGTTCGCCCTGTTGAGCCTTTGCGATAATCCGCTCGCCCTTTTCTGCGAATGCGCCTCGCTTGTTTATGTAGTCCTCAACCTGTTGTTTTTTGCCCATTGTCTCCTCGATATGTGCCTTTTCTCCCAGAAACTTCTTGACGGTCGAAAAGGTGAACGCACTCGTACTGCACAGTACAATGTGAAGGTGTTTCATGCCTGCCTCTGAAATACAATACAGGCAGGCGGCTGAACGCTTGTCCGTAGACCACTTATCCACTACATACTGGCATAACGCCTCCTCGGACATCGTGGCTATCTTCTCCGCGTTCAGACCGCATACACCATTCGCCTCTATGTTCGGACACACAATAAACCATGACCTTGCCCGGCTATCCTTACTTCCTTTTGCCATGTGCATGTACCTCCTTGTATTCTCCTAGGATTGCCTTGATAAAGTCCGTCTGTGTGATTCCTCTTTCCTCTGCGGTACGCTTCACATACTCTGCGACACTGTCCTCTAAGCGCAGTGTATAACGATTATATGTATATTTTTTCATATTCCTCTCCTTTAAAAAGCATTTGAAAAACCATTTGATGTAAATTGCTACACTACTAATATGATTGGTTTGAAATGCTTTGACAAAAGAAATCTTGTGAACTTTTTGTGAATTTTTATTACACAGAAGTTAGCACACCCTTGATGTGTAAAAATTTTGACCGGAAACCCGCATGAAGCCTCGGCTTTCCGGACTTTGACACAAAACACAGAAGTCCAGGGTAATACTAAGCCCTGGACTTCTGATTGACTGGCATAAAAAAAGAAGCCATCTCTGACTCCTTCTCACTCTTCTGTATATTCCAGCAAATCCTCAATTTTACAATTTAAGGTAGCGCACATTCTCGCTAGCACATCAACGCTTAACAACGCCACCTCGTTATTGATGTAACGATTTAGTTGTGTCCGCTCCAATTCTGCCCGTTGTGCGAATTTATTCTTGCTCAACTGCCTTTCTTGTAGCAATTCACCTAACTTGATTCGAACTGTTCCCATAATCATCACCCATATAGAGTATATAATTACAATTATGTTCTTATAAGTTGTAAAATATCTTGTGTAATTAATTGCACAATGCTATAATACACTTATCAAAATAAACCTACAAAGGAGACCTCTAATGAAAAAGAAACTTTTAACTGTACTTTCCGCAACTGCATTATCTTTATCCATGTGTATCCCTGCATTCGCCGGACAGTGGGTGTCAAACACTACTGGCTGGTGGTGGCAGAACGATGATGGTTCCTGGCCTGCAAATTCCTGGCAGTGGTTAGATGGAAACAAAGACGGTGTGTCCGAATGCTATTACTTTGGACAGAACGGTTATCTTCTGGTTAATACAACAACACCAGACGGATATAAGGTCAATGCAGATGGTGCATGGACAGAAAATGGTGTTGTTCAGACAAAAGTAGTTGCTACTACCGCAAAACAGGAGAATACAGCGGCAACTAACGCGCAGGCTACTGATGATTACAGTGGTACTTATTTAGAAAAGTGGAGTGATGGAACTGTTGCCACCCATACGATTGTATACAACGCAGCTGACAAGACAATGATAGATACCAGAACCGTAAATGGCAACACTTATGTTGAAAAATATTCTTATATGGGTGTTGGTCTGAACGGCTGGACCTGTTTTGAGTTAGTATCCGATACTGACAAGGGCGGTCTTTACTTCTCCGCTCCTGGCGTAATGGAAACTGGATATACACCAAGTATCCACAGACAGTAATAAAACATTAACCGAAAGACCCTGCGGGGCTAACGCCCTTAGGGTCTTTCTTTCTATCGTGTCGGCTCATCTTCAATTTGTAATCTGTTCGTGTATTCCTCTTCAAACATATCTTTCACACGCTCAAACTCGTCTGCATCATAATCCGTTGATACTGCTTGCATATAAGTATCCATATCAAAGTCATTCTCTAGCATGTATGCGTCTTTGTATTTATCGTAAACTGGCTTTAGCTTTGATACAATGTCTCTTGCTATATCTAACTCAAAGAATACCCTTTCAAGGCTATCAAGGAATAGATTCCAGTCATTGCTCTCGATCACTGCATATTCTCTTTTATGGCGCACTTCCTCATGAACCTCTGGAAGCACCGCATAATTCTCTAAATGAATGTCATACATGATATGTATCTGTTTTAATAATTGTTCATGCATTATCTGCTCTAACTCATGTTGTGTAATTTTCATATACCCTCCTATCGAACACGTTCACGTGTTCTATCTGCCTTTTCCAGCGGTGGCTGTTCCTTTCCAAGAGCAACTTTGACCGCCCTGCTGATGTTAGGAAGAAGGCTAGGTACACGCTGAATAAGACGAGCCATGTCTGCAATCGACTTGTCTCGCATTTGCTCCAATGTGCTTACCTCTTCCTGCAATCCCTTTGTCTTTAGTTCCATAACCGTTTTATTGCCTCCCACAGTCGAACCATTTAAAATCCCTATATCACGCCCAAACGTGTATTCCATATGTTTTGACATATCTTTATGTATACTGCGAAGTTCGTTCCGTGTCAGCACTTCCTTAGCTGATACTTTCTCACGCTCATGTCTTTTATCCCAGCACACCGGAATAAAAGCAAAGTGCATATGTGCTTGTCCTGCCTCATCTTTATGAACCCATGCAGAGACAACATTCTGTTCGCCATATCTCTTCGCCATGAATTGATAGGCTTCTTGAAAGAATCTCGCCTCTTCACGCTCTGTAAAATCCACCTTTGGCAATGTAATAATCCAGTCACACAAGGTCTTTACATCTGCGCGTTTCTGACACTTCACTTTAGAAAGCCGCTCTTTATAATAGTCAATATCTGCTTTTTCTCTGTCTGGTGCAAGATTATAATTGAAGCATGAACGCGAACGGTCAATCTGTTCATTTCCAAAATGTGCCGCGTCTCTGCTATAATGCTTCAGCATATGTCCGACCGCTGTTCTCGCAAATTTATCAACGTGCATAATCCCTTTACCTCCTTCACAAATAGTATGTGAGAAGTCAAGACAATTTTTGCCAAAATGGTATAGCAAGTTATACCATTTTTCAAATGGTAACTTGCTCTCATGCGCCGAGGGCTTCTTGATTCCTTCTTATTCGTTCCAGCAAAGAAACATAGTTCCCGCTCCGCGGGGAACTACGTTCCTTCACTTCCACTCTTTACCTCTGCGAGAAACGGAGGCACCACGGCGATGCTCCTCCCGTTTCCGCAATCCCATGAATCACATCTTTCTGAGGTTTCATTGCAAACAAGAAAAAAAAGGTGGTCGGCATTTCTGCGTTCCACCTCTGTTATCATTTACCACGGGCATACGGTATCGTAAATTTGTGTCGATATTTCTGCTAACTGTTTATGTTGTGAGTCAAGCACATGCTCATAAATAGATTCTGTGATTGCTCTTGAACTATGTCCTGCCTGCTTGCTCAATGCAGACAGACAATCTATCTCTGAATTGCGAATGTTGAAACTGATTCCACTGTGTCTCAAATCATGTACTCTCAACCTCATGTTCAATCGTGCGCGCTTCAATGCTTGCTTGTGTAGGTTGTATGTACTTGATTCGCTGAGTGGCTTTGTCTTGTCTTTCATTGCCGGAAATATCCATGCGTCCGGCTTACCTGCGTCAGTGCCCTCAACCTCTGCGTAACGACTGTTCAGAAGGTTGCGAACCTGTGCAGGGAGATGAATGTAGCGGTCTGAATCTGGTGTCTTAGGCTTCTTGTCTACGAAATACTTTCCATTCTCGTCCTTTGACCATGTCTTATGAATATGTATTAAACTATCTTGATTCCAATCTGACCATGTCAGTGTATCCGCTTCGCCTTCCCTGCAATAAGTGTAAAGAATGAACTGTAAAATATCCGCCTTAGAACCCATCTCTTCACAGGCTTTCAAATATAGCCTTGTCTCGTCATTGTCCATGATCTTCATCGGGTCGGCTTTACTCTTCTTTACCTCAAAACGGAAACCTACTGCCGGACTGGTAAAGGCTGGATTGATTTCAAGACAATAGTAGTTGTTGTAATAGTCTGTAAGAAGATTGTACGCACCCTTCTGGCGCTTCTCGCTCTTACCCGTTGTTTTCAGTTCGTCCAGCCAATCCACAATATCTTTTCTGGTAAGCTGGTCTACTTCCTTCTTTGCAATCTCATAAGGTTCTACCATGTTGCGTATCAGTTCGTTCTTGTCATTGATACTGCGTGTCTTAATCTTCTTCCCTGCCGCTCTGACCTTACCTTGTTGTTTCAACTTCGCATATGTCTTTAACTGTTCGACAAGAGTGTTCGAAACGTTCTTCTTGTCCTCTACTGCCTCATTTGGCTGTTCTGCTTGGTTTGCAAGCTCTTTTGCCTTAGCCTCCAGCTTGCTCTCCAGCTTCTCTCTTGCGGCCTTTTTAGTCTTTTCGTATGCGTTTGGCCGCCATGACTTACCATTTGGCATCTTCACTGACGGAACAGTGCAGTAACATTTCCACTGTCCCTTGTCTTTTACAAAACCGTATTCCGTGTGTTCTAATCTCTGAGTCATAATCCTCCTTCTGCTCGAACACATTTCGAACATTCTACTCTTTAGAAACACGTTTTTCCTGTTTTATAATCGTTTGCCTTATGGTGACCAAAAAGGCCCGAATCCCTTGTTTCTTCAAGGAATCCCGACCATTTTGGAAGCTGGGCTACAAGGATTCGAACCTTGAAAATGACGGAGTCAGAGTCCGTTGCCTTACCATTTGGCGATAGCCCAATATCTTACAATATGAAATTGTAAAAGCTGGGCTACAAGGATTCGAACCTTGAAAATGACGGAGTCAGAGTCCGTTGCCTTACCATTTGGCGATAGCCCAATAAGTTTTGCTTGCGGTGTGTTTACCGAAGCAACGAATTGAATTATACACGATAATAGAAAATTCGTCAATACCTTTTTTTACTTAATTTTAAAATTTTACGCATCTTTCCTCCCCAGAAAAAAACAGCCTCACGCATTTCACTCCTGAAACAAACCAGGAGCAGGTTCAAAAAAGCCGAACCTGCTCCGTATCTTCATGGCTTTAATATCTTCCCACCGGCGGTTTCACATCATCCGGCAGTGGACAGTGATACACGCCTCCTGTCTTCGCCACAAACTCCGCCTTGGCAGCCTCCATCACCTCTGGCGATTCCATCGTCCTGATGGTACTTAACGCCAACGCTTTTGCCGCCGTCAGAAGTCCCTTATGTCCCAGCACGCTTCCCGCCTGGGCTGTCATCTGCCAGGTATGTCCCACATTGCCGATACAGCAGGTAGACACATTCAGATTCAGCGTTGGAGCTGCATATCCTACATCACCCACATCTGTAGATCCGGACTCGTACTCATGCACACCTGCCACATATGGATGTACCTGATCATCCAACGGCCGCTCCAGAATCTTTGCCAGCTGGTCACCACCGTAAGTCTGCACAATATCCTCTTTAATAGTCTCCAAAGTCACCGGATCGTAAGAATTCAAAAACTTCTTCGCCAGTTCATAATCAGAAGTCTCCCACTTCGGAGCCCCAACCTCCATCATACACTCCGCAGCGATCTTACCCAGCGTATCATTTGGTACATAATCAGAGAATGCCATGGTGATCTCATATTTCATAGTGGTTCCAGTCATGAGAGCTGCACCTCTTGCCACATCAACCACTCGTTCAAACAATTCCTTCATCTGGGAAACCTTCGGCGCACGAACCTCATATTTTACCAGCGAGTGATCCTGCACTACATTCGGAGACGTTCCGCCTGCATCCACATAAGCATAGTGGATCCTTGCCTTATCGATCATATGCTCTCTCAGATAATTCACACCCACGCTCATCAATTCCGCTGCATCCAAAGCACTTCTTCCTAAATGCGGACAAGCTCCCGCATGAGCCGATCTTCCGAAAAATTCAAAATTTGCACCCATAATGGCAACGCTGCAGGTTGGCTGTACCTCATTGCGGTCTGCCGGATGCCATGTGTATACAAAATCCACGTCGTCAAATAATCCGGCTCTGGCCATAAACTGTTTCGCTCCTGCCCCTTCCTCTGCCGCACAACCATAATAAATGATGGTTCCGTCCTTCTGGTTCTGCACCAGATACTCCTTTACCGCCAATGCTGCCGCCAGCGCGCCGGTTCCCAGACAGCAATGACCACATCCATGACCGGAACCGCCATTCTGAACAGGATCTTTCACCGTACATCCCGCTTTCTGGCTAAGAGTTGCCAACGCATCAAATTCACCTAAAATTCCCATCACTGGTTTCCCGGTTCCAACCACGTAACGGGCCACAAAGGCTGTCGGGATCTCCGCCACGCCTGTTTCCACCGTAAATCCCTCTGACTCCAGGATGGAGCACAGCAGCGCCGAAGACCTAGTCTCCTCGTATGGAAGTTCTGCGTAACTCCAGATTTTATCATTGGCATCTAAAATCACTGCCTCTTTCTCTTTGATGATCTGTTCAATAAATTCCAGTTGTGTCATACTCCATCTGTCCTTTCTGAAAGATTTCGATTCTCGTAACGCTTCTCTTAATTAAAGCACTTTGCTTAAAAATTCTATCGTTCTCGGATTCTTCGGATGCTCAAAGATCTCCTCCGGCGTCCCCTCTTCCTGGATACAGCCGTCATCCATAAATAACACCCGATCGCTGACCTCCTTGGCAAACCCCATCTCGTGAGTCACGATCACGATGGTCATTCCAGAATCTGCCAGATCTTTAATGACATCCAGAACGTCCTTTACCATCTCCGGGTCCAGGGCGCTGGTCGGCTCATCAAACAGGATTACATCCGGCTTCATGGCCATGGCGCGGACGATCGCAAGACGCTGCTTCTGTCCTCCGGATAATTTTCTCGGATATTCGTCCTTCTTCTCCAGAAGCCCTACTTTCTTTAACAGTTCCTCCGCTTCCTCCTGCGCCTGCTCTTTCGGCACTTTCTTCTCCAGAACCGGGGCCAGGGTGATATTTTCCAGCACCGTCATGTTTGGAAACACATTAAAATGCTGGAACACCATGCCCATTTTCTGGCGATGTTTATCAATATCGATCTTCTTATCGGTGATCTCTACCCCTTCAAATGTGATTTTGCCGCTGTCCGGCACTTCCAGAAGATTCAGACACCGCAAAAAAGTGCTTTTTCCACTTCCACTGGGGCCAATGATGGACACCACTTCCCCCATATTCACATGCTGGTTGATGTTGCGGAGCACCTTCAATTCTCCAAAACCTTTGCATAAATTTTCTACTTTGATGATCTCACGATCCTGTACCTGCTTAGTCACTGGCCTGCAGCCTCCTCTCGACAACCTTTAAGATCTTGGTCAGAATAAAATTCAGGATAAAATAAATGATACCTACGATCGTCAAGGACGGAATCGCCAGGAATGTAGTAGACTGCACTGTCTTGTAGGAGGTCATCAGCTCTCCAACAAAGAATACGGAAGCCAGAGAAGTCTCTTTTACCATCACGACAAACTCATTACCTAAAGCCGGAAGAATATTCTTCACTGCCTGTGGAAGGATCACATAGCGCATAGCATTTTTATTGGAAAGACCAAGGCTCTTTGCCGCCTCCATCTGCCCTTTATCCACTGCCTGGATACCTGCACGGATCACCTCTGCCACATAAGAACTGCTGTTGATCACCAGTGCCACGATAATACATGCCGTATCAGACACATTAAACGGCAGTACCTTCGGAAGCAGCAGCCAGAAGAAATATAACTGGAGCAGGATCGGAGTGCCCCTGAGAACTTCTATGTACGCTCCTGTCAGTGCCTGAAAGACTTTGCATCTGGAAAGTCTTAACAGAGCCACCAGAGTTCCTAAAATAGTTCCGAACAGTACGGTGACAAATGCCAGCCATAAAGTTCCCCACAAACCATTTAAGAACACGTAATCATATTTTGCCCAAATCTTAACGATACTCTCAATCATCCTGCTCCATTACCTTTCTGTCGGTTTTTCGTCTAATGCTTCTTTTCTTTACTCAATACCAAGAGATTTTGCGTACTCTTCGTACTCGTCATACCATGCTTTGTACTGTCCGGACTCTACCAGTTCATCAACGATCTCATTGATCTTATCGGTCAGTTCTTTTTCTCCTTTTGGAATGCCGATTCTGGTTCCATCCGTTTCTTTATCCACTGCAAACCGGAAATTATTGGCAACTGCTACACCAGGATTGGCCTCTGCGTACAATCTTGCAGTTCCCATAGCGGTTGCCGCCACATCTGCTTTTCCTTCCTGGACCATCAGGAAACCATCGGTAGTAGCCGATACCCGTTTCAGTTCCTTATATGCCGGAACCTGTTTGGTCACCATCGCCTCCTGCAGCGATCCGCTCTGGATCACGATCACCGCATCTGCCAGAGACGCTGCATCCGGATATTTATCCACATCCTCTTCTCTTACCAGGAGTCCATAACCATCCTCTTCATCATCAAAATAATAGCCATTGGATAAGTTCATAGCTTCTGCCCGCTCTGGTGTATATGCCAATGCAGAAATAGCTAAATCATATTTTCCTTCTGTCACACTGCTTAATACTGCCGCAAACTCCAGTGGAACGATCTTCAACTCCACACCAAGTTTATCTGCGATGTATTTTGCCATCTCAATATCACTTCCTACATACTGCTCATCACCACTCTTGGAAGAATCAATAAATTCATTTGGTGCGAAATAAGGTTCGGTAGCAACTTCAATGTAACCTCTCTGCTGAATCTCTTCCAGCCGGTTAGCTGCCTTTGTCTGTGTGTTACTGCCGCAGCCGCTTAAAAAAGCTGCCGCCATGGTAAATGCTAATGCTCCAGCTACGAATGTCTTTTTCATAATCGTTACCTCCTCAAACCTAAGTATTAGTTTATCATGGTAGCATGATAAAGTGATAATTGAATAAAATAATTAAACACTGAAAATCACGATTTGTCAACTACTTTTTTCAATTCTTTCCCATAATTTTTTCATAGCCCGGTGATAAACCGATAAAACCGTGGAGATTGGCATCTGAAACATCTCCGCGATCTCCCGGTGTTTCATGCCGGATACCTTGTGGAGCAGAACGATCTGCCGTTCCTTCTCATTTAACTGCATCAGGGCGTCTAATAACGTCTGTCTCTCCGGAGCCAGTTCCAGTTCCTGGCACAGCTCCCCCGGCTCTTCCTTTCCTTCCTGCTCCTGGAGTTCCTCAAAGCTTTCCTCCGAAAGCCTCTGACGCTTTCTTAAACTCATGTAACAGTAATTTCTTGCAATGGTAAATACCCAGGCCATTGGCTTTCCATCGGATTCATAGGACGCTGCCTCTTTCCATATCTTCAGATATGTTTCCTGGACCACCTCCTCCGCATCCTGGGCCTGCTGCAGCATGCGGTAGGCATACCCATAAACCTGTCCCCTGGTTTTTTCGTAAAATTCACCAAATGCCTGTGTGTTTCCTTTTTTTACCAATAATAAAAGCCGGTCGTATTCTGACCGGCTTTCCGTCACATCCTGCCCGGATGCTGTTTCTTCTATGTTCTGTTTTTCTTCCAAACACGCCTCTTCTTCCCGGCGCTTACTCTCATGAATTTCCTGATTTGTTTTCTTCCCTTTCACGGGATCACTTCCATTCTATTCAGCATTTTTTTCTGCATTCTTTTCCGAAGCTTCCACGCAAAAACTATTCTCCACAGTGATCACGCAGCTGCAATCTGGATTCTTCTTCACTATTTCATCGGAAATCTTCTTCTTTATTGTCCCCCGCATGGCATCATTATACTCTCGCGGTACCACCAGATCAAAAATCACATTTCGATGTTTCTGACCATTCACCACCCGGAAATCATGAAACGTCAGCCTGGAGTCCAGACCAGCTAAGATTTCTTGAACCATCATTTTCAAATGGATAGTTTTTTCATCCCGGATCTCCACCGGATCCATATGGATCACCAGGAAAATCCCCAGCTGTTTCGCACAGTCCCGCTCGATCTTATCGATAATTTCATGGCTGTTTTCAATTGGCTCATCATTCGGTACCTCTGCATGAATGGAAGCCATACTGCGGCTTGGTCCATAATTGTGGACGATCAGATCATGCGTCCCGATGATTCCATCATACTTTTCCACAAATTCCGTAATCTCATGGTAAATCGACGGATCGATCGGCTCTCCGATCAATGGTGTCAGAGTATCTTTTGCAATATTCACTCCGGCGATCATAACCACCACCGACACTGCCAGACCAAAAAATCCATCCAGATTCCAGCCTGTCACACCAAAGATGATCACGGAAAGAATGGTTGCCGAAGTGGTCATCACATCACCCAAAGCATCTGCTGCGGTTGCCATCATCACCGTAGACTGAATCCTTTTTCCTAAAGAACGGTTAAACAATGCTAACCACAGTTTTACACCGATGGACAGCACCAGGATCAGCACTGATACCAGGCTGAAGGTCATGGACTCTGGATTGCGGATCTTGTCAATAGAAGTCTTAAATAAAGAAAAACCGACCTGTATGACGATAAACGCTACAATAAAAGCAGATATATACTCGATCCTTCCATGTCCAAATGGATGGTCCTCATCTGCCGGCTTTTCTGCCATTTTCACTCCAACAAAACCGATGATGGAAGAAGCCGCATCAGATAAGTTATTAAATGCGTCTGCCATAACGGAAATACTGTTGATCACCAGTCCCACTGCCAGTTTCGCCGCAAACAGGATCAGATTGCACCCGATCCCCACAAAGCTTGCAAGTATCCCATAAGCGGTCCGGACCTCCACATCCGAAACCTTTTCATAGTTTTTTACGAAATGTTTTACCAGAAATTCTGTCATTTTCATTGATTCCCCTATTCTCTGTCCCACAGTTCTTTCCAGCCATTTTCTTCCACCTGGTCAGAAAACACCCAAAACCAACCGTCAGACAGGTACCAAACAACACACCGGACATATCCAGCCAGACATCACTGATCTGTCCCGAACGTCCTTCTGTAAACAACTGGATCGTCTCATCTACAAACGGAATCAGCATAGCCAGCCACAGAAAGGTAACCCCGCGCAATTTACCACGCAGTTCATAAGTCTCAAGACAATTCCACAGAAGCACCCCATAAAGGCTGTACTCCAGAAAATGGGCTGTTTTCCGAATCAAATGCTCGCTCAGCCATCCGCTTTCAACTCCCCAACCAGCCAGACACTCCTTCGCAAGCGCCAGCACCCGGCCACTCTGCCTGGAGGATTCCACCGCTACAGTAGCAGAATTGTGGAAAATAAACAGCACATACAACACCGTTACCGCTGTCCATAACCATTTTCTGCGGTTCATTCCCCTTTGCTTTGTCATTCGATTTCTCACTTTAAGATTCCGCTTTCATCAATCGCCTGGATCGCAGCATGAAGAGCCTCATCATCCTGCACCAGTGCCATCCGTACATGTCCTTCTCCAGATGGCCCAAATGCGCTTCCCGGCGTTACCAGAACTCCCGTTCTTTCTACCAGCTCCATGGCGAACTTTTCAGAATTTGTGAATTTTTCTGGAATCTTTGCCCAGACAAACATGGTCGCTTCCGGCTTTTTTATGGTCCAGCCGATTCCGTTTAAGCCATCACACAGTACATCGCGGCGGTGCTCATAAGCTGCTCTTGTCTCTGCCACACAGGACTGGTCTCCGGTAATCGCCTCGATAGCTGCCTTCTGAATTGGAAGGAACATTCCATAATCCATATTGGATTTCAAAGTTTTCAGCTTCTCTACCACCTCATGATTGCCAACACAGAAACCGATTCTTGCTCCTGCAAGACCGTAAGTTTTAGAGAGAGAATTAAACTCCACGCCTACCTCTCTTGCTCCTGGGAACTGCAGAAAGCTGCCGCAGCTCTTTCCGTCAAATACCAGTTCACTGTATGCATTATCATGAAGCACAATCATATCATATTTTTTCGCAAATGCTACCAGTTCCTCATAGAAACTGGCCGGTGCCATCACCGCCGTCGGGTTATTTGGATAGGAAACCACCATAAATTTCGCCCGTCTTGCAATCTCTTCCGGGATCTCCTTTAACTGGATCAGATAGCCATTTTCCTTTTTCTGCGGCATATAATAAAGCTCCGCACCAGCTAACACTGGCCCATCCGCAAATACCGGATAGCATGGGTCCGGAACCAGCACCAGATCTCCATCATCCACAATGGTCATCGCAATATGGGATAATCCCTCCTGAGAACCCAGTAAAGAACAAACTTCCGTCTCCGGATCCAGTGTCACACCATATCGTCTCTGATACCAGTCAGAAACCGCCTCCAAAAGCGCTTTCTGATCACTGATGGCATAAATATAATTCTCCGGTTTCATGGCCTCTTCGCTTAAAATTTTACGAATCCGCTCTACTGGAGGAATGTTCGGAGCACCGATGCTCAAATCGATCACCTGCTCTCCTGCCTCCAGTTTTCTTTTCTTGATCTCAGCTAACTTTGAAAATACTCCTTCTCCAAAACGATCCATCCTCTTTGCGAATTTCATTTGTCATTCCTTCTTTATTTATGTTTAGTTATATCAATTCTCAAACATTACGCCTGCCGTTCCGGCTTATTTACCACATAAATTCCCAGGCTGACCAGTACCAGGGCTGCCAGAGCATAAATAGATAGCGCCTGCGCGCTTTCGCCCAGAATCAGTGCAGAAAGCAGAACTCCAAATACCGGGTTCATAAACCCAAACACCGATACCCGGCTGACTGGATTATATTTTAACAGTACGCCCCATAATGTATAGGCTACAGCAGAGATCATCGCCATATAAAGGAGAAGCGCTACCGCCGGAACTGCGATACTCATGGTAAATGCACCATCCCGCACCAAACCACCTACGATACTTCCACCTCCCATGACTCCGATCAGAATCAGGATTACACCACCTGCCATAAACTGGTATCCGCTCATGGTCACTACATTATATTTTTTCGAATACTTCTTAATTAATGCACTGGAAATGGCATAAAACAGCTGAGCGATAAATACAAATCCCTCTCCCATAAATGAAAAACGGAACATATCGTCTCCACCAGCCCCCTGCAGATTCATCACGACGATTCCTGCAAATCCTAAAATACAGCCAATCACCTTTTTCTTAGTCAAGGTCTCGTAATGAAAGACCAGACTTGCCATCAAAATCGCAATAAACACATTCATTCCGGTGATGATCGCGCCATGGACACCTGATGCATGAGCCAAGCCTACATAGAAGAAATAATACTGTCCCACCGTCTGTGCCAGGGAAAGCTTGATCACCGACCAGCCAGAACCTTTCTCTGGCCAGATCCAGCTTCCAGTCTGCACACTGTTAAATAAAATCACCAAAAAACCAGCCAGCAGAAATCTTACACCGGCAAATAATAAAATTGACATGGTATCTTTTGAATCGATCTGAAACAACTGATACCCTGTCTTGATGGCTGGTGTCGCACTTCCCCATAAAAAGCAGCACAATCCCGCCAACACTAATACCACATACAGATTTGTCAGGTCAATTTTCCCTGCCTTTTTCTCTCCCATCTCTTCTTTCCCCTTCTTTTCTCCATGCAATCCTTTTGACACTCCCCATAGCTAAAGCTAAGGCTTTTACGACATATTTTAATACACAAAAACAGGCAGATTACCCGCCTGTTTCCATTTTTACAAATGCTTCGTTCAGCATAGCACATCCCTATACCGTAAGTCAATCCAAACCATGAAGACTTTCTATCAATACGTTCTTATCCCTGCTCTCCATTCTCCTGTTGCAGGCAGTTGCAGAACGTCCAGTAGACGTTCGCTTTGCAACGACCGAAGCGGAGCGTAGACTTCGAATGTTCGAGTTCGGCAGGGCTCGAATCGAGTAGGAGGCGGTGACTAACCGCCGTCCTCTCACACCACCGTGCATACCGC
>ERZ773156.478-NODE-478-length-43007-cov-5.62712_pt1 | contig 43007 bp, 64 predicted proteins | sample MGYA00511895_ERZ773156 | MGnify/ENA primary metagenome ERZ773156 (study PRJEB29015, sample SAMEA2737850) | human gut metagenome | biome: human gut; feature: human-associated habitat; material: faeces | place: China | collected 2012 ... | reverse complement strand
CCCGCCGCAGGCGGAGAATCCTGCAAGCAGGATTCTTTTTTATCTTGTACGAATGCGAAAAATATCATAACATAAAAATAAGAGAAATCCGGGAAGATAGTTCTTTAAAATGTGCATGAAAAAAGAAAGGGGCGGCAACTCATGAAGGAAAACTTGAAATTACCAGTAGGAGTGGAAAATTTCCAGGAGATACGTCAGCTTGGCTTTTTCTATATTGATAAGACAAAACTTATTGAACAGCTCCTTGAGCAGTGGGGAAAGGTCAATTTATTTACCAGGCCAAGAAGGTTTGGAAAAACCCTGAATATGAGTATGCTTCGCTATTTTTTTGAGATCGGAACAGATCCGGCTCTGTTTGATGGCCTATATATTGCCCGTAATCAGAAACTGTGTAAGGAACATATGGGGAAATATCCAGTGTTGTTTCTCTCGCTGAAAAATGTAGAAGGGCTTACGTTTGAGGAAGCAAGATACCGTCTGATGGAACTGATTGCCAGAGAAGCAAGGCGTTTTTCCTGTTTATCAGACAGTGAAAAACTGACGGAAGCAGATAAAGACAGTTATCGGGCGCTGACTGCACAGCGGGATGGACGTTATGTCATGGATGGAATGTTACTGGCTTCTTCTATACAGACGTTATCCCAGCTTTTGTATCAGCATTATGGGCAGAGAACGATCATTCTGATCGATGAATATGATGTACCGTTGGATAAAGCATTTCAGCATGGCTACTACCGGGAAATGGTTTCTCTGATTCGTGGGTTATTTGGTCAAGCATTGAAAACAAATGATGCACTGCATTTTGCGGTATTGACTGGATGTTTACGGGTTTCCAAGGAGAGCATTTTCACAGGACTTAATAATTTTAAAGTGTTATCCATCACAGATGCCCGTTTCGATGAGCATTTTGGCTTTACGGATCAAGAGGTGGTACGATTGTTGGAGACCTATCATATGGAAGCTCATTTGTCGGAGACGAAAGAGTGGTATGATGGTTACCGTTTTGGTGAGGCAGATGTGTACTGTCCATGGGATGTGATCAATCATGTGGACCGTCTTCGGGGAGAACCTGGGGCGAAACCCCAGTCCTATTGGATCAATACCAGTGGGAATGAACTGGTGAAGTGTTTTATCCAGAAGGCCAATAAGACCACAAGAGATGAGATTGAACGCCTGGTTTCTGGTGAGACGATCGAAAAATCAGTTCGTCTGGAATTGACGTATGATGAGATCAACCAGAGCGTGGAGAATTTATGGAGCGTGTTATTTACAACCGGATATCTGACTCAGAGGGGAATGACGGAGAATGGGGCTTATCGGTTAGCGATTCCGAACAGAGAGATCAGAGAAGTCTATCGTCTTCAGATCCAGGAATGGTTCCGGGAAACGGTTTTTTGCAACGCGGATCAGTTGCAAAGGTTCTGGATCGCGTTAGAAATAGGAAAAACAGAGGAGATCGTTAGTTATTTGGAAAGAATTCTTAGCAACTCGATCAGTGTTTTCGATACCAGGGTCCAGGATGGGCAGAAGGAAAATGCTTATCATACTTTGCTGGTCGGGCTTTTGGCTGGAAATGATAACTGGCTGGTGAAATCCAATGTGGAGGCGGGAGAAGGTTTTGCGGATATTATCGTAGAGACAGAAAAACCAGATTCTGGCATGATTCTGGAACTAAAGTATTCCAGGACATTTGCAGGAATGGAGAAAGCCTGTGAAACGGCAATTTTCCAGATCAGGGATCGCAGATATGGGGAATATCTGGAAAATGATGGGCGAAATGAAATCCTGATTTATGGGATCGCGTTTTGTAAGAAAAAATGCAAGGTACTTATGGAGCGGTTGTAGAGGAAAACAGTTTATTCCGATTTATGCGGGAACACTGGGAAAATGGCGACAGCAAATGGGGTAATAAAAACGAAGATGTTGTAAATGCAGTGTATGGTGCTCCTGGTTTTGGAGACAGACCATATCAAAAAATAGATAAAAAGAGGAAAATGGTTATGAAAGAACAGGTAAAAGATTTTCTGGTCATTACAGGCAGTACTGCCATTGTGGCGGCAGCCGTGTTTTTCTTCCTGGTGCCAAGCCATGTGTCCGTGGGCAGCATCTCCGGTCTGGCAGTGGTGCTGGAAAATTTCATTCCCTTGCCGATCTCAGTGATCACTATGATCCTGAATGTGGCACTGCTGATCGTGGGATTTTTGTTTATCGGCAGGGAATTTGGTGGAAAAACGGTGTATACGTCGTTCTTACTGCCGGTGGTAATCGGAATTCTGGAGAAATTATTTCCTAATAACAGTTCTATGACAGGAGATCCGTTCCTGGATATGCTCTGTTATGTGTTTGTGGTCAGCATCGGGCTTTCGATTTTATTTAACTGCAACGCCTCTTCAGGTGGACTGGATATTGTGGCGAAGCTGATGAATAAGTACCTGCGCATGGATCTGGGAAAGGCCATGGCTCTGTCTGGTATGTGCGTGGCGTTGTCATCGGCACTGGTGTACGATAAGAAGATCGTGGTGCTCAGTGTGCTGGGTACATATCTCAATGGACTGGTGCTGGATCATTTCATTTTTGGCGCCAAAGTGAAGCGGAGGGTCTGCATTCTGTCCAAAAAGGAGGAAGAGATCCGGAAGTTTATCATCGAGGAGCTGCATAGCGGAGCGACCATCTATGAGGCCATCGGGGCATATGATTTCCAGCCACACAGGGAGATCATTACCATCGTGGACAAGCATGAGTACAGCAAATTGATGAGTTACCTGATGAAAACGGACCGGGAGGCATTTATCACTGTTTATACGGTAAATGAGATTATTTATCGCCCGAAGTCTTAAAAATATGATACCAGGGTCATGAGGAAAAAAGCTTTGTGGGTAAGCCCGCATTGGCATCTAGTTCTTTTGACTCTGGTATTATTTTATGATATACTAAAGGGAACAAAAGACAGGAGGCTTGCCATGTATAGTTTTATCGTGAACCCGAATGCCAGCGGCGGACGGGGAGAGAGGATATGGCGAAGGCTGGAAAAGCAGCTTAAGCACCTGGGGGTACCGTATGAAGCATTTGTGACAGAGAAGACAGGAGATGCCAGGAGACTGGCCTGTGATCTGACAGAACACCAGAGAGAACCCAGAATTCTGATTGCTGTAGGCGGAGATGGAACCGTCAGCGAAGTGCTGGACGGCATTTCTTTTTGCGGACCGGTGACACTGGGATATATTCCAACAGGATCGGGAAATGATCTCGCCAGGAGTTTGCGGCTTCCCAAGAGCCCGTCCCGCTGCCTGAAGAAGATCCTGAATCCCAAATATCATAAATTATTGGACTATGGCGTGCTCTCCTATGGGGATCATCTGACCCACCGCCGTTTTATGGTCAGTACTGGTATTGGTATGGATGCTATGGTGTGTCAGGATATTCTGCATTCCAAGACGAAGCGGGGATTGAGCAAGGTGGGACTGGGCAAGCTCAGTTATATGCTGGTGGGAGCCAAACGGATTTTATTTACCAGACCGGTGAAGGGATATCTGGTGCTGGATGGCGCGCAGAAGGTGGAATTTAACCATATTTATTTTGTGGCAGTCCACAATCATCCATATGAGGGCGGAGGTTTCCGGTTTGCGCCGGGGGCAGATCCTGGAGACGGCAGATTAAATGTCTGTGTGATCCATAGCGCCAGCCGCCTGCGGGTACTAAAACTTTTGATCAGCGCCCTGTTTGGCATGACCAAGAAGAAAAAGAACCGGATCCGATGTTATACCTGTCAGGAAGTGGAGATCCATATGGATCAGCCTATGGCAGTCCATGCGGACGGAGAGGATTGTCTGTGTCAGCAGGATATCCATGTGCGGTGTATACCGCAGAAGCTCCGTATGATCGTGTAAGGCGGAAACTGCCGGATAAGACTTGAGCATCATGATAATAGAAGAAAGAGAGAGGAATGGAACATGCGAATTGGACAGGGATATGATGTACATCGCCTGGTGGAAGGGCGGGATCTGATCCTGGGGGGCGTTACGGTTCCTTATGAAAAAGGACTTTTGGGACATTCGGACGCAGATGTGCTGGTTCATGCGGTGATGGATGCGCTGTTGGGCGCAGCGGCACTTGGTGATATCGGACAGCATTTTCCGGATACAGATCCTGCGTATAAAGGCATTTCCAGTATCAAGCTGCTGGAAGCCGTAGGAAAACTGCTGGAAGAGAAGGGGTACGTGATCGAGAATATTGACGCTACCATCATTGCCCAGCGACCGAAACTGGCGGCTTACCGCCCACAGATGGCAGAGAATATCGCCCATGCGTTAAAGCTTCCGGTGAACCGTGTCAGTGTGAAAGCCACCACGGAAGAGGGGCTTGGATTTACGGGAACCGGAGAGGGAATTTCTTCTCAGGCAATTACCTTATTGACATCGGTAGAGGATTATTGCTATGATGACAGAATGAAGCCACAGGGCTGCTCTGGATGTCAGGGCTGCGCCGGGCAAAAATAGAGAAGGGGAAGATTATGAAGATTTTTAATACATTGACCAGAAGAAAAGAAGAATTCGTTCCGTTAGAGCCGGGTAAAGTGAAGATGTATGTCTGCGGCCCTACTGTTTATAATTTTATCCATATCGGCAATGCAAGACCGATGATCATTTTCGATACTGTCCGCAGATATTTTGAGTACAAGGGTTATGAGGTTAACTATGTATCCAATTTTACAGATGTGGATGATAAGATCATCAAGAAAGCCAATGAGGAGGGGGTCGATCCGTCCGTGATTTCTGAGCGCTACATCGCAGAGTGCAAGAAGGATATGGCGGCGCTGAATGTAAAACCGGCTACCACTCATCCGCAGGCGACCAAAGAGATTGGCGGCATGCTGGATATGATCCAGACGCTGATCGACAAGGGACATGCCTATGTGGCAGAGGATGGAACTGTTTATTTCCGTACCAAATCCTTTAAGGAATATGGTAAATTATCCCATAAGAACCTTGACGAGTTACAGTCCGGTTTCCGTGAGATCAAGGTCACTGGTGAGGAAGGCAAGGAAGACCCGAATGATTTCGTTCTGTGGAAACCGAAAAAAGAAGGAGAGCCATACTGGGAGTCTCCATGGTGCAAGGGTCGTCCAGGCTGGCATATTGAGTGTTCTGTCATGTCCAAGCGTTATCTGGGTGACCAGATCGATATCCATGCAGGTGGCGAGGATTTGATTTTCCCTCATCATGAGAATGAGATCGCCCAGTCCGAGTGTGCCAATGATAAGACATTTGCAAACTACTGGATGCACAATGGCTTCTTGAATATTGACAATGTGAAAATGTCCAAATCCCTGGGTAATTTCTTTACGGTTCGTGAGATCACAGAAAAATATGATCCGCAGGTGCTTCGTTTCTTCATGCTGAGCGCCCACTACAGAGGACCGTTAAACTTCAGCGCAGATCTGATGCAGGCATCCAAGAATGGTCTGGATCGTATTTTAAATGGTGTTGAGAAATTATGTGATCTGGAGAAGAAGGTAGAAGCCAAAGGCATGAGCCAGGAAGAAGAGGCAAAGGTAGCAGAGGCTAAGAATCAGATCCAGAAGTTTGAGGCGGCCATGGAGGACGACTTTAACACCGCTGACGCCATCACCGCCATTTTCGAGCTGGTAAGACTCAGCAACTCCACTGCCAATGAGGCAGCCAGCAAGGAATATGTGACTTACTTAAAAGAAACCATCGAGAAGCTGTGCGATGTTCTGGGCATCATCACGGAGAAGAAGGAAGAGGTCTTAGATGAGGAGATCGAGGCTCTGATCCAGGCACGCCAGCAGGCGAGAAAAGAGAAAAACTTCGCTCTTGCAGATGAGATCCGTGGCAGATTATCCGACATGGGCATTATCCTGGAAGATACCAGAGAAGGTGTAAAATGGAAGAGAGCGTAAAGAATCTGGAGCAGGAGCAGCCATGCGGCGAGATGGAAAATGCCATGGAACAGGAACAGCAGGCTCCCATAGATTTTCTGGTTCACTGCAAGCAGGCTCTGAGACTGGAAAAGATCGATATCGCCAATTATTCCCCGCTGGCCCTTGCTTATATTGGGGATGCAGTCTATGAACTGATGATCCGCACCCATGTGGTCAGCCATGGCAGTATGCAGGTCAACAAGATGCACAAAAAAAGCGCTAGTCTGGTAAAAGCCCAGACCCAGGCAGAGCTGATCAAGATCCTGGAGCCGGAGCTGACGCCGTTAGAGCACGCCGCTTATAAAAGAGGAAGAAATGCCAAATCTGTGACTATGGCCAAGCATGCGACTATGATCGATTACCGTATGGCCACCGGATTTGAGGCGCTGATGGGCTATCTGTATCTGACAGAGCAGTTTGACCGGCTGGTAGAGCTGGCAGGCTATGGATTAGAGAAAATAGGAGAGTTTGAGACAGAATGAAAGAAGAAATGACACAGGACGCTGTGCAGGAGAACGGAACTCTGGTAGAGGGCAGAAATGCAGTCTTAGAGGCATTCCGTTCTGGTAAGACGATTGATAAATTATATGTGCTGGACGGCTGCAAGGACGGCCCGGTGCAGACGATTGTCCGCGAGGCGAGAAAACACGATACGATCATTAATTTTGTAGCGAAAGAACGTCTGGACCAGCTTTCTGCGACCGGACACCACCAGGGCGTGATCGCCCAGGCTTCCGCGTATGAGTACGCAACCGTGGAAGATATCCTGGAGAATGCCAGAAAGAAAGGGGAGCCGCCATTTATTTTCTTATTAGATGGCATTGAGGATCCTCATAATCTGGGTGCGATCATCCGTACTGCGAATCTGGCAGGCGCCCACGGCGTGATCATTCCGAAACGCCGGGCAGTAGGATTGACTGCAACAGTGGCAAGAACTTCCGCCGGTGCGTTGAATTATACGCCGGTTGCGAAAGTGACCAACTTAAATACCGTGATGGAGGAGCTGAAGAAAGAGGGGCTGTGGTTCGTCTGTGCCGATATGGGGGGCGAGACCATGTACCGCCTGAATCTGACCGGCCCGATCGGTCTGGTGATCGGCAATGAAGGGGATGGTGTCAGCAAGCTGGTAAAAGAGCATTGTGATATGGTCGCTTCCATTCCGATGAAGGGAGATATTGACTCCCTGAATGCGTCGGTGGCAGCAGGTGTGCTGGCTTATGAGATCGTGAGACAGAGAATGAAATGATATATCAGGGACAACAAGGTATTATATAGATATGTAGGCGTTATAAAGCCGGAAATCTGTAGTTAGAAGCAGATTTCCGGCTTTTTGTATCATAGGAAATTACGTCCCATGACACAAAAACGCTCCGCGAGGATCGCACTGCGGCGGAAAGGAATTATGTCGCTATTGCGACCCGCCGCAGGCGGAGAATCCTGCAAGCAGGATTCTTTTTTAATCCTCTAACGTGATGAGCCGCAGACCGCTGCTGCTCCAGGTATTTCCAATGATATAACTGGTGTATTTGTTACCTGCGGTGATATCCACCTGATAGGACAGGATTGGTTCATTGATAAAGCTTCCGGAGATTACTGTGCCAATGATCAGGGCTGGCAGCTCCTGCATCAGTGATCCGGTGGAGGAGTTAGTCAGATAGAACTGGTAGGAGCCTGCAGCTGCCTGTTTATAAGAAGAGACACTCTGGTAGTTTAACCCGCGGAATACCACACTATGGGTGTTATAGAGCATCACATCGTAGCTGGAGCCGCTGTAAGACATATTGGCAACCCGGTAGCAGCCGGTATTGTAATTGAAAGTGTTGCAGCCGGTAGCCGGAACCTGGATCATATCAAGACCGCCAGAAGCATTGTCTGTCAGCACCACAGTATAGCGCTGCTCAGCAGAAAATGGGAAGGAGCGCTGAAGAAGAATGTTGCTGATGCCCGATGCCCGGCGGACGGTGATGGTGTGGAAACCATCGGAGACCGGTTCGTAATTAGAAACAGTTCCAAAACGGGAGTTGATGGCAAAAGCGTTCTGATCCACCTCAATGTTGACTGCGAAGGTATTGGCAGACGCATTTAAGAAACGCACCAGTCCAAATTGGGTCATGCTGTTGGAGCAGTTTGGACGAAACGGGCACGTTGGAAAGGATGGGATCGACGGTGTTGGCCTGGAAGAAGCCGGCGGCCAGAGCACGATGTTGCTGCCAGAACTGGTATTGTCCGGATAAACCGGTCTGCCGCCTTCCAGATTTTCCGGGGCGCCGTCTTCCGGAGCAGCAGGTGCAGTAAGACCGAAGTCTGTGTCCGTCAGATGGGCATTGGAGTGGTTCTCGGAAGGAATGGAGGTGGAAAGAGAAGGTGCATTATCATCAAAAGAATTGGTTGCCATGAGAAGAAAATACCTCGTGCTGTTTTAATTTACTTTATGTGCCCCCAAAATAGAGTGTGCAGGAAAAATGAAAATAAGGGGAAAACAGCTGGAAATGATGAGTAGGCAGCAACAGCCTAAACGGAATAGCTCGCCGTAATGAGCAAGAAAACCCTGAATAAATTAATTAAACAATTCAAAAATCCGAAACAGTTCATAAAAACATGGATTCAAGAACAAATCGAAAACCGGATGACAAAAACATTCTAAAACGAAAACGAGAAAACCCGCATAAATACTAGCTTTCTAGTATTTATGCGGGTTTGTTGAAAAGCTGATGACGGGACTCGGACCCGTTTCAAACCAAGTATTTATCAGGCTTTGCGGGTATCGTGTTGTATTTCGTGTTGCATGGAATCAAAGTGTGATACGATCTTCTTGGTCTGTTTTGCATTCTCGATATCGATGACATTACGGTATACCGTTTTCATAACCTGATCGCTGGACCAGCCGCCCCGTCGGAGAATGTACTGATCCGGAACGCCGATGGCATGCATGATGGAAGCAGCATAATGCCGGAGATCATGGAAACGGAAGTGCTGAAGTTTGGAATACTTTACTGCCCTGGCAAAGCGATTTGTGATCTGGTCCGGTGTTGCTTTCACGATACGGCCCTCAATCCCTTTGATTCGGTCGATTACAAAGGAAGGGAATTCGATTTCACGGTAACCTCCATAGGATTTCGGCTGCTTCGTGCACCAGTTTTTATTTTCATCAGATACAACGCCGTGTCTGACGTATACCGTATTTCCTTTAATGTCATCGGAGGTAAGCGCACAGATTTCACTACGCCGCATCGGACCGAAGGCGGCCAGCATGACAGCAATCTCAAGCTCTGTTCCTTTGATGTGATCCAAGAGGACCTGCACATCCTGATCAGACGGTGTATATAAGTCAGGCTTTATTCTAGCGGGCAATGTGATGTTGAGGGATGAATCAGGGAGAAACATATTAAAGGTGGATATAAATAATCCGTAAATATTCTTGACGCTTTTTGGGCTTAATCTGGATGCCAGACCGCTGATCCAGATCTGCACGTTGGTGCTGTTTAGATCTGCCAGGCGGAGCTGTCCGATCTCCTGGAAGTAATTCTTCTGCATCCGGACGTATTCCCGGATCGTACTGGGAGACAGGACGGAGCGTTTCATATCGATGTATTTGGTTACTGCATCATTTAATGTGAAACTTTCAAAAGTGTTCTCCTGATCCGGCCGGGTGGCGTTCCACTCAGCGGCCATAAACTCGGCCTCCCGCCTGGTTGCTCCGGTGAAAGAACGGTAGTGCCGTTTCCCATCTGCATCTTTGTAATCAAAAACCTGTACCCGCCAGCTTCCAGAGGGTAACTTCTTTGCTTTTGCCATATAACATTCTCCTTTCAGCGCCGATTTGTGCCGGCACAATCCTAAAAATGAGTATAAAAATAACGCCCTTGCCAGGATGCTCTGAGAATGGTATAATTCACTTGTCTAAGATGATTAATCATTCCAGAGCAATCTGGTAAGAGAAAATCTATGTGAAGCCGTCTGGTACGCCAATACCGGGCGGTTTTGCATTTGGTTATGGTTATTTTTCACGAAATTTGAAGACCAATCTTGTAAAAAATGTAATTGATGAAAATTCTAAATCATGTTACAATGCGTATGTACTTGATTGTGGTGTTCGCACTATACATGATGGTATGAAATGGAAAGTTACAAATGAGCAAATAATAATATCCCACCACTGATTCTAGGTGTTCGCACTATTGGATGATTTGGAAGGGATATTTTTATTTGTACTTTACTAAATCATACATCCTGATTAAGCGCTTTAGCTCGGAATTACCATGTAAAAGTTTTTGAGCATTGTTTTTAAGAAGCTCCTGCAAATAATCTAAGAGTTCTGCACAATCTATTTCATTTTCATTTAGAAAGATCAATTTTCGATAGGCTGAATCAAATCCTTCCAGTTCTATTATTTTGGAAACACTTAAAGGTCCATATGTTTTTCGATATGTGCTTTTTTGGCGTCTTAGCTGTTCATTTAAGAATTTATCAATGTCTGTGTATTTTAAGATATTGTTTTGCACACGTTCAAAGGTTTGCCCCTGGTAGTATTTTAAATATTTATACATAGGAAGACCACCAGAGTTGTTCTTTAACAATTCAGGAAGATATTCGTCTATTACCAGATCAGGGTTGAAATGCTGGTTATCGAAGACAAGATCTTCGTAAAGTTGTTCTGCTTTGATCATATGTCCATTTTTGCCAATTCCGATGCCGAGGATGAATTGGTCAGCCGCATTTAAAGTATCCAGATTTTCAAAACCAGTAGCAACTATGCCTTCTGTTGGTTTTGAACTATTTGCTAATTCATAAATATCTCTTCGAAGGTATCTAAGAATGGCTGGGCTATATTTGGATTTGATACTGAGAATCGATTCATAAATCTTTGCAAAATCACAAGTTGAAATTCGATTCATTTTTACATGATTCTCATTTTTAAATTGCATTGAGAATTCAGAAATAGATTCTGAATCCGAGTATTCAACAAAAATCAAACGATCTTTTAGTTTATCCAATTTTCCCTGGGACAAACAATCAGAAATAGTTTCGAAAATATTTCTGATATTCCGATCATTAAGAGAATATCCGAGGAAGATGATGGGATATTCCAAAAAGATAGTAAGCAATTTGGCAATTAGGTAAGAAGCCTTTTTTTCAAAGTTTTCGTAATCTTTTGAAGTAAGGACTAAACTTCGGGCATCGGTAACAGAACCATGTATTTTATAAATTTCTCCGATTCCTGTAATATTTGAGAATAAAAGTTCTTCCTGGCCGATGTAGGTGTCAAAGTTCGGAAAAAGCGTTTCCAACAAGGTATCATAGTTGGTTGTAATGATTCCAGAAATACTTCGCTTGGCCAATTTCTTTAAAAGCTCCAATTCCGGATTATCCATTGGGAAAACCGGATTAGAAAGATGCTCAGAAATTGCAATTTTTAAAGCGGATACATTGTTAAGTAACTCTTGTTTATGAGTGAGACGAAAATCGTGGTACTGTTCATCTGTTAACACAGCTCGATTATAGTCTTTTTCGAGAAGTGATGCGATTGCCGGCTGAAGACCATAATAATCCTTTGTGTCAATTTCGTTTTCATATACATTATATTGAAAATCGTTTCCACTAAATTCAGTACAAAATACCTTTAATAATTCGTCCCACTTTTCTGTATTCAAATATCGTTTGCTTATTCCAGAACCAATGAATAAGAATGGATGGTGTCCGGTTATTTGAATTGCATTTCTAATAATATCTAATATCTCCATATAACGCATCTCCTTTTTATTTCAGTCTTAATTCAATTAGTTCTTTTGGATATCCAGTGCTTTGACAAAACTGATCTTCTGTATATCCAGTATATTCGACCAGCAGATCATCGGATATAAGAAGATGCGCTGCGAATAGATTAGCTCTGCGCTCTAAACGGGATACCAGCAGCAGGGTCTTATTTCGGATAAAGTAGCAGTTTGATTTCCGATCCAGCAGAGCGTGGCCAAGTTCATGAGCCATAACCAGGCGGAGTTCTGCATTTTCCAGTTGGTTACTTAAAAAGATGTAGCGGTGGTTCTTTAAAAACATATAACAACCTTCATGCTTGCAGTTACCGATTTGATAAAGAACGCCGAGGTGATCTGCAAGTTCGAAGGGATCAGAGGTACCATATTTTTTTATACAGTACGCAACGAGTCGTTTGACCCGTAACAGGTCTTCCATGAGATCACCTACTTTTTATATCTTTTGTTGGTATATTTTTCTTTATTAATCAGTTTTAAGCGACGTAAGGCGATCTCCAGTTCATCACGGAACAGATCGGCCGCTTCTGGATCCAGGTCTTCTCCATTGTAACTTGCTGGGCCAGCTTCACCGGCGGAAAGTTTGTTCATGATGTTTTCTAAGTCTTTTGCAATGTCTCGTTCATCCCCTGCAGTAAGTTCTGGAGATTTATCAGCTTTTGGTGTTTCCTGTCCTGTCATTAAAAAATCCAAAGATACATTAAGGAAATCAGCAATCTGTTGGAGCTTTTCTACACTTGGTTTATTTTTATTAAATTTGTTAATAGAGCTTCTGGCAAAACCTAATTCTTGCTCTAGTCTATTGACGGAATAGCCTTTAGATTTAGCAATATCCCGTATTTGCTCATATAATCCCATAATACACCTCAAAATTTTGCGTAAAAAACTATTGACATACGCAAAATCTTATGTATAATGAAGATATGAGTTACGCAAGATTTTGCGAAATGCGTTTTTCTGTTTTAGTTGTTGGCACTTCTGATTTTAGAATATTTTACGCATAAAGTCAATATATAAATCTCAAAATTTTGCGTAATTCATAAAAAGAATGGAGGTGATCGTAAATGCTCTACGATAACGTAAAGAAATTTTGTGAGGAACGTGGAATTACAATCGTGAAGTTGGAACAGGATTTAGGTTTTCCAAGGAGCTACATTTGCAAATGGAATGATAATGAACCAGGGATTCGCAAAGTTCAGAAAGTTGCTGATTATTTGGGAGTACCTATTGAGAAGCTGCTGGAGTAGACGAGAGGGGTGAGAATGGTGCGAGAGAGAATCTGTAAGACAATTAAAAAAGAAGTAACCTTTGAAAAAAGTGGAGAAACACTTTCAGTGGAACTACGGCTTGAAAATGTTTCTCCAGATATTAAAAAAGAGAAAATAACTCAATTGCTGGACGAATTATATGTAGAAACCAAGAATGCTATTTTTTAGAAGGAAATTTATTGGCCATTTCAAGTAATTTGAACATCTGTTCAGGGTTATCCAAAAATTTAGGTAACAGGGTTTCTATCATGACTTCATCAGTAGTTTTTTTATTCGTACTAGCTAATTTATCAGCAAGGACGGAAAGGGCAGTAGAATCCTTGGATTCAATGCTATCGGTTAGTTTAGCAATACTGTCTTGAATTTTGTAAATTTCTTGAAATAACTGAGCGGTGATTAATGTATTTGATGTGTCTGGTGTATTTACATTATCTTCTGATGAAATTTGGTCAAAGTTGAGACTGTTAATTGTTTGTATTATGCGGTTTTTAACTTCGTCAACTGAATCCAAGTCAGTCAAGTCATAGGAGTAGGAGCGAATGACAGAAACATCAAAGGGAATTTTGGCATCTTTCTCGATAAGATGTATCGCAGGTTTGCCCAAGGCAGCTCTATATCCTATTTCATAAAATGCATTTGGATTGCCTTCGGTTAAATCAGCAATCACTAATTCATCATTTTTTAAATGTTGAAGAATTTCTTCTGTTAAAGGACCATTTGTGTTTTCTTTGTCAATACGGATTGGTTCAAAATTGGTCTCTTTGCATACAGGAGAAATGACGTGCTTGAAAAGTAAATCGGAACGTCTTCGAGTATCGCTGTTTTCGCTGCCAATAGGGCAAACAATGAAACATTTTTTCATAAGTGACACCATCCTTTATATGTACTCGGCTCTGGCGGGAGCCTGTATAGGAATTATATCACTGAGGAAAAGGAAAGGCAAATGGGAGTTACGGAAGAGGGTGAGAACGTGAAGCGGTCAGAGGTACATATAAAAAACGGCTTTCAACTCTGGAAAATGAAGTACGTGAATTGAAAGCCATGAATGCAATTTTAGTGGAGTTTTGCAGGAGCGTTGCGAATAAGGAACAATTATCTTTATTGTCCTATCAGCAGCTTAACAGCCCATCCGCCGACAGCAATGATAAGGTCAGAATGCTTTTGGAAGGGAGGATGTGAATGAAGAAAACAGATTCCTATGATATTGCAATTGTAATAAATATTATCAACCTGTTATTGATAATTTTTTGTCATATTATTTTGCCAAGATATTCATAACAAATCCTATGATTTCGTTATGGTGTACGGCAAATTCCATGAATGCACAAAGGGCGGCAATTCCTACGGAGATCCATCCTTTAAAGTCTTTCTTTTTGGAAATAGCAATGGACGCATCTGCCTGGCGCTTTGCATTATCAGCCTGTTCGCTGATAGCGTTTACCTGCTTTTCCATGATAGCTTTCATATCTTTGTAATACTGTTTCTCCGCTGCTTCGGATTCTTTCAGAAAGTCAATAAGAGCATTGGGATTATTGATGGATTCATTTTTCAAATGCTCCAATTTCTCTGGCGAAGTGAGGGGCGGATCAGGAAGTTCAAAACGTAAGCCAGCATGAACTTGTAGGCCTATTGGGGAATCGGATAGCTCAGTGTGTGGAAAACGGGCACCCATGAATGGTTCTTCGGTATCGTACATAGTGTTTAGATCTCCTGTATGTATTTCAACAGTGCAGTGTTGATAAGGTGATTATAGGTTATTGGAAATGGAAGGGCAATAAAAAGTTATTTATTTGCAACAGAGGACGAGAGGGGGTGAGATGGATGATCAAGGAAATCAGAAGCTCAAATATGGAGCGAGACAATCGGATTACGGTGATTATCAACAGTAAGAATTCCGAAGATGCTGAGAAATTGTATGAAGCAATTACGGCGGCACTTCGAAAAGAGAACCACCGCCGTAATAATGATATTAGCTTTGATATCGTGTGTGTAGGAAAAAGATAATTATTTCAGGATTTAGAAGAAAAGGGTGAGAGGGATGGCGAGAAGTTATTATAAACAGCGCGAGGAAGAAACGAAGATGCTTATCTATAAGGCAAAAACCAGGAACAATCTGACGGATGCACAGCTTGCCCAGAAGATTGGGATGCCGCTCAATACATTTGCAAAGAAGAAAACGCATCCAGGAGAACTAAGACTGGATTTTTTATGGGCCATTGAAAAGTTGGCCAATGTGGAGTGAGGTGATGGAGTGTGAAACTGAAAGATTTGCTGAAAAGTTTTGGCGGTGGAGCCTGTGTATCGGTGTATGACGTGTTCGGGGATTATTGTAGGGAGGCAAGCTATGATTATTATGACCTGCCTAAGTGGGCGAGGTCGAGAGCTGGACTGAAGGAGTTCCTTTCAGACGACAATCCAAACCATTACAGATCAACGTGCATTACCCTGGAAGAATGGTGGCCAGATGTTAAAGACCGCAAAGTTGAGAGCTGGGGAATTGAGATCAATGGGCATGGTGATCCGGTGGTATGGGTCTGTCTGGAGTGTACAGTTGGTGGGAGGGAAATGTAGATGAGAATCTTAAGAGTGATCCACTGGGACAAGCTCCGGAAGGAGTACCACCAGGAACGGTTGAGAAAGCAGGCGTGGATCCGGGCAATCAAGGAGGTTATCAAGGCGGTACTTCTGGGTGTGGTGGTTGGGGCACCGATCGGGGTCATGCTGGCAGTATGGAGGGCGTTATGGATCTTGTAGAGTTTACGAACTGGTTAGTACCAAGAGTGATAGGCGCTGGTGGTGTGCTGCTGATGGTGATGGCAGTATCACAGATCTTTTAAGGAGAAAAGACGATGAAGAAATCAAAGAGTCTGGCGGAGTATGCCATGCGGAAGTGGATGGAGTCGGAAGGGCTTGCCATGGAGCATTTTAAACTGGAGATGACCGGAAGCCGGGAGGCTGTGCTGAAGGATGGTAACGGAGACCAGATGGGCCTGGAATATGATCCGGACAACCATGTGGTGATCCCGGAGGGGATGTGGATCTGATGAAGAACCCCAGGTACATTGAAAAAAGAAAACGCCCTGCATCACCGGAAATGATGTGGGGCGTCGGTCTACTCAGACCCTAAAAAATGTACATCTTTATGATAACTGAGTGGCCGGAAAAAGTCAAGAAATAAGCGGAAAAACATCCGCTTTTGGACTTGATAAAAGGACTAGACTTAGGACTGGAGATGACGGCCATGAGATATAAGCAGATAGAGTACAGGATGGGGATGGTGATTGAGGTGATCAAGTGCATCCCTGCGGGAGAGAGAAAAGGGCAGAGACGGGGACCGAAGAAAAGCAAAGAGGAGATCCGGAAGTGTAACGAGCTGCAGGCAGCAAGGAAGCTGGCCAGAAAGATCGAAGCGAACTTCGGACCGGGTGATATGCATGTGATACTGACCTACCGGAAGGAAGCCAGACCGGCACCGAAGGAAGCAGCGAAAATTCTGAGTGATTTTATCAAGAAGCTGCGAGAACAGTACCGAAAGGCAGGCTTCCAGCTGAAATATATCTGTGCTACGGAGTACAAGAACAAAGCGATCCATCATCATCTGATCGTGAATAACATCAATGATGGGGTATATACCACAAAGGATTATATCCGCCGTCTGTGGAAAGGACGGGGGAATCCGAAATACGTGGACCTTTACGATGATGGGGATTATAGCCAGCTGGCCAGCTATTTGATCAAGGAGACAGAGAAGACATTTCGGGAGCCGGACAGTGTGGGGAAGCAGAGGTATTCCTGCTCCCGGAACCTGGTAGAGCCTAAGCCGAGAATCCGGCACAGGAAAACGAAAAAAGGCTGGCAGCAGGAGCCAAAGGCCAGACCGGGGTATTACGTGAAAAAAGAGAGCCTGTATAACGGTTTTGACAAGCTGGGGTATCCGTACCAGTGGTATCTGATGATCAAGCTGGATCCGGAAGAATCGGACTGGCAGCCAGGTACATGGCAGGAGGCAGATGAGGGAGGTGAGTAAGGTGTGTGAAGTAGATATGTATGTGACCGCAAGCGCTAGTAATTACTTGGCGAAAGTCCGGTTCCAGGATGGGAAAGGACAGATCCATGAGAGGGTGCTGGAACGGGAACATGAAGGAACCGTGAACGGGAATTACCTGACCGCCATGACGGTGGCATTTCGGATTCTGTTGAAGCCCTGCATGGTCACGGTCCACTGTGGATCAGACCACATTACAGCGTGTATCCAGAACGGCTGGGTCAATGAGTGGGAAAAGCGGGAATGGAAGAATGCCAAGGGAAATAAGGTGAAAAACGCGGAGCAGTGGGAGCAGTTCCGGAAGGTAGCGGCGCCTCATTCTGTCCGTGTGATCTATGAGAAAGGAACAGAGGATGAAAACTAAGAAAGAGAGATTAAGAGAAGCCATGCGGATCGGAGACCGTTTCTATTATCCGCGCCTGGTGAAAAGCAATCAAGATGGTTTGATGGAGGAGACAGTGATCGTTCCTGTGGAAGTGGTAGGTATTTATGCCAATATGGTTCAGGTGGAGTATGTGAACAGACCGAATTTTACCGTGAAAACGATCACCTATGACAATATGATCGACAGTAAGTATCATTACATGCTCAAAGGCAACCAGCGTCTTCGGAACATTGTCAGAACACCGGAGATCCCGACATGAAGAGCATCATGGAAGACCCAGGAAACCGGACCTGTTGGGGATGTGGTGGTTTCGGAACAGAGAGACATCATGTCTTTTTTGGAACCGCATTTCGGAAGAAATCGGAGAAATATGGTCTCACGGTGCATCTGTGCTACAGGTGCCACAGAGACAATCGCTTTGGGGTTCACGGCCAGAACCGGGAACTTGATAAGCAGTTGAAGAGAGCCGGTCAGAAGGCGTTTGAGTTATATCACGGAACCAGGAAACAGTTTATGGACATTTTTGGAGAAAATCATTTGGAGGATGAGAAGATGAACAGAGTGATCTTAATGGGCAGATTGACCCGTGATCCAGAAGTGAGGTATTCACAGGGCGAGCGATCTATGGCGATTGCCAGATATACGCTGGCAGTGGAACGCAGAGGACGCAAAAGCCAGGATGGCAATGGGCAGCAGGCGGATTTTATCAACTGTATCGCATTTGACAAAGCTGGAGAATTTGCTGAGAAGTACTTCCGTCAGGGACAGCGTGTGTTGATCGCCGGGCGGATCCAGACAGGCAGCTATACCAACCGGGACGGCCAGAAGGTGTATACCACGGATGTAATTGTGGATGAGCAGGAGTTCGCAGATAGTAAAGGTGGACAAAATGGCGGACGGCAGCAGCAGGAGACACCAAGCGATATCGGGGACGGATTTATGAATATTCCGGACGGAGTCGAGGATGAAGGGCTGCCATTTAACTAGGAGGCAGGTATGAGCGGAGGATATAAGCTATTTGACCGCGGTCAGCTTGTCGGAGAGTTTACGGCCAAGGAGATTGCTAAAAAAATAGGCTGCAGTGATCAGACAGTGTTCAAATATGAGCAGGCAGGCAAATTATGGAATGACCGATGGGCGATCGAATACAAAGAAAAACAGAACATAGAAAGAGCTTCATGGGCAGGTGTATGGTCGAACCAGTGGAGGATAGAAACGGCGCGGTGGAGAAAGAGTGGACATGATCTGGCGAAGATCCGGATCGTGGGAAAGGGCTAAAAAATGTACGAAAAATTTGGAGAATTTGATTCTTTTGAGGAACTGAACCGGGCGGCAGCCGCCCAGAAAGCGGAAGGCGATGAGGAGGCGCTTTTTGCGCTGGCACAGGAGAATGGACTGGACAAGGAAGACGTGGAGGATTACCTGGACGGGATCGTGGAGGAGTTGGCCACGGTATCCATGGCGGCCATTGGAAAGCTGAAGTTGGAAAAGGAAGATCTGAAGCTGGGTGGAGTGCTGTCGGACTGGGTGGACGAGCTGATGGAGATGTGCATGGAGTCCCAGGAGCTGGCAGCAGCGGTCCGGAAGAAAGGAAAAGACCTGGCAGGCTATCTTGCGGCCACGGCGGACAGTGGATGGAAGAACCGGGTGATCGTGGATAAGAGGATTGTGAACAAAACAAAAGAAGTCAAGAAGATCATCGGAACTCATGAATTTGCCATTGGCATTCCAGACCGGAAGACCAGAAGAGAACTGGCAAGGGCTTACTATCTGAAGGTGACGAAATGATCGCGTACAAGGGGTTTAGCAAGGATCTGAAAAGCATAATGGGAAATGGAAAGCCGGAAACCTGCAGCTTCCAGCCAGGAAGCACCATGACGGAGGAGAGCAGCAAAACGGGACAGTCGGGTTATCATTGCTGCGATCATCCGTTTGGCTGTCTGGATTACTATGGGTGGAATGGCCAGAACCGCTTTTTTAAGGTGGAGGCGTCCGGTGACATCAATGAGGATGGAAAGGGACGGATAGCCTGTACACAGATCACGTTGTTGAAAGAACTGTCCTTACCTGAGATGGCAATGGAAGAGATGATCTATATGATCAAGCATCCGGACAGAGATGGATGGGAGTGTGATCACCATATGGCAAGTGTGGTAAAGGATGAAGGAATCTGCAAAGATGGCGCTATGATCGTGCGTGGAAAAAGACCGAGAGCGAAAGGACCGGCAGGGAGTTTTATTGGTTTCCTGATTGATGAAGACACCTATATCAGAAAGGCCAGTGTTGCTATAATTCCGGACAATCTTGCTAATAAATGGCTGGAACTGGTCAATGGGAAACCAAGGGAGGTGGGAAACCATGAAACAGAAGTTGGTTGAATCGATTCCGATTCCAATCCCAAAGGTGAAAACAAAGTGGGAATGGTGGACGGTGGTGCAGCAGGCGGGGGATATCCTGATCCTGAATGTGTTTAAGAATAAGATCTTCTTTGCCCGCCATTGCATCAACGTGAAGACCATGGATTATGCCACCTGGCGGGGCGGTTACTGGTATAAGCGGAATCTGGATGATGCCATTGATACAGATTACTGGTCCTATGGAACAGAGCGGATCAAGAAACGGACAAGGATGTCAGAAGAGGATGAAAACCTGATCTGGTCCCTGCTGGATCCAGATGGCAAGATCAGAAAACGATGTTGGAGCAATACCATTTATAGCCTGATTATTGAAAAAGAAAGGGATGCGGCAGCAGAATTGAGAGAACGTGCGGAGCATAACCGCGGGGAGCGGGTAAGAAAACTCATGGCAAGGGTGCCGAAGCTGCCAGAGGACATCTTCCAGTGGATCGATCGGAGGGAAGACGGCGGAAAGAATTATGCTATTAAGAACCGGGGAACTGGATTATGGACCTGTTCAGCCTGCGGGAATGAATGGGAATTGAAGAAAGTGGGAAAGAAACCGAAAGACCAGGAGCGGATTATTTGCCCGGTATGTAAAGCGGAGATCTATTATCAGGCGAAAAAACAGAAGATCGAGAAGAAAACACATTTCTGCCTAGTGCAGCCGATGGGGAATGATGTCAGCGTGGCAAGACATTTTGACGCAATGATCCGGTGTGAGGGCGGAAGCAAGAAGAACGTGGTGATTGATGAGGCGGTCAGGATCATTCTGAATAAACGGATGGTAGCTTTTGAACAGAGACAGACCTGTTGGATTTATTACAACCAGTATGGAATGGGAACATCCTTTGATCCCAATCCATGTTTTGATAACAAAGGCAACCGGGCAAACCGGCGGGAATATGCCGGGTATCTGTATGATGGAGGCATTGAGGAGGCATTCCGGGGAACTTACTATTACCCCTGGGCGAACCTGTTCGTCCAGATGGCAGCAGCAGGAGTGAAAGCGAATTACAACCGGATGATGGCGGTTGACGCAGAGCGGCAGGCTACCATGGGACTAATGGAGTATCTGTTTAAAGGACGTTTTTTCCGGCTATTGGAAGAGGAGAGCGAGAACATCAGTTATAATGGCAGATACTATGGAACCATGATTTTTGGTGATGATATTGAGACCGTGTTTTCCATCGATGACCGCCAGAAGATTAACCGGATCCGTGACCGGAATGGTGGAGAAATTGCGGTAGAGTGGATGAGATGGAGTGAACTGTATAAGCAGAAAGTATCGGATAAGGCTCTGGACTGGCTGGAACAGAACCGGATCAGACCGGATGAAATGCAGTGGATCAAGTGCAGATTCAGCCCGGAGCAGGCCATGAATTATCTGAACCGTCAACAAAAGGAAAGCTATAAGGGATGGAAGATCCGGACGATTATGGGCCAGTACGAGGATTATATGTCCATGTGCGAGAAACTGCACAAAGATACCAGGGATGAGATGGTGTACCGTCCACGGGATCTGAAGCGCAGGCATGACGAAGCGGTAGCAGAGGTAGAGCGCATGGCAGCAGAGATCAAGGCCGAGGAGTATTCCAAAAAGTTTGGAGCCGCTGAAACGGTCCTGGCAGAGATTAAAGAGAAGTTTGAGTATAGCGGACCGGAATACTTTATCAAGGTGCCATCGAGGATCGCTGACATCATAACAGAAAGCAATTATCTCCATCATTGCGCCGGGGCAACGGATAGGTACTTTGACCGGATCAAGCAGCATGAGACCTATCTATGTTTCCTGAGAAAGGTAGAAGAACCAGATACCCCATTCTATACCATTGAGGTAGAGCCGGGTGGGACGATCCGCCAGCACCGGGGAATGTACGATGAAGAACCGGATCTGGACAAGGTAAAACCGTTCCTGCGGAAGTGGCAGCAGGAGATCCGGAAACGGATGCGGAAGGAAGATCATGACCGGGAGGCGGTATCGAAGGAGAAACGGGAGATGAACCTGGAAGAACTGAGAAAAGCAAATAACACCAGAGTCCTGCAGGGACTGATGGAAGACTTTATGGAGGCAGTTGGATGATGGATGAAATGACGGTATACAGAACCTATGGCCAGTTTAAGCAGGCATTTGACCAGGAGATCCGGAGACAGGCGGACGGATTTGTCCGCATGGGATATTTGCTTAAGGTAGCCAGGGATACGGATATATTAGCAGAGAGCAAATACCGGACGATTGCGGAATTTGCACGCGGGGAATACGGGCTGACGGATGATACCGTCTCCCGTATGATCAAGATCAATGACAGGTATTCAGAGGGCGGATATTCCGAATGCCTGGCAGATCGGTACCGTGGTTTTGGCCAGACGCTGCTGGCAGAGATGTTGGTGCTGTCTGATGTGGTAGTGGAGAGCATTCCACCGGAGATCACCAGGGCACAGCTTCGGGAAGTGAAAGAGGAGATAAAGGAAGAGGCAGCAATCACAGACCTGGAAGTGATGATGGAAGACACGGATCCACAGCAGGAAAAGATCGAAAGTGTCCTTGTGAAAGCCCTGTACCAGTATTACAAGGAGAATTACAAAGAGTATCCGGAATTACATAAGGCAGTCACAGGGACAGGTGTCACTCCGGAGATCGTTATGGAACTGTTGGCGCCATCCGGAACCGGCGTGAAGATGGTCCGCATTCCAGGCATGGGACGGTACATGATCACGATTCGGGGAAAGAACCAAAATATCCGTGTGGTGAACATCCGGACGAATGATCTGGACGAATTTACTTGGAGCGAGTGCATCCTGGCTCTTGGGGAGTTATGCAAGGGCACTGGATCGGCAGAGGAAGACTGGGAGAAGTGCTATGGTGAACTGTATCCGGGAAAGAAAAAAGCGGAAGTTGTGCCGGCACAAAAGGCGGAAGAAAAGCTGAAGGCGCAGAAAACGGAACAATGCGATCCAAAACCGGCTAAAAACGAGTCCAAAACGGAACGATGCGATCCAGAACAGACAGAAAACGAGCCAAAACCGGAACACGAAGAGGAATGGGAAGAAAACGGAGATCTTCCAGAGCCGGAGGATGCGAAGGTGGGAGAACCAGAAGATTCAGGAACTTCAGAAGCGCCAGAAGAGCCAGGCGGGCAGCAGGAGCTCTCTAGTGAGTCAGATATGGATAATCAGATTGAAAGTCTGAAAGAAGATGCTATGGAAGCCATAGAGGAGATGAAGAAAGCCTTGGAACGGAACTATATTGCAACGGTTCGACGCAAAGCGAAAGAGGTGATTGATCTGATGACAGAGATCGGAAAAGAATTGGATCGAAAGCCCATGAAGGGGCAGTATGAGATGGGAGATCTGTGCGTTGGGGTGAAAGTGGAAGGAGAAAATGAATGAAGGAAGAATATTTAAAATGGCCATGGGGAATCAACGATACCATTGAAAATTTAAAAGAAATGAAAAAGAATCTGAAGATTATCGCCTTAAATGTAAATGCGGATGGGATGGGCCAACAGGATTCTCAAGAAATCGGATATGATTTTGACCGGGCGATTAAAGCATTGGAGGAAAGTAGATGGATTCCGATTATTGAGAGACTGCCAAGGACAGAAGAATATGTACTTGTGTCATTCGAAAATACCACTCTTCCGGACATTGCACGATATGAAGTTGACGAAAATGGAAATGGGGCATTCTATCCAGGTGATGAGGATGAGAGTTACACATCACATGGAGTGTTTGTAAATGCCTGGAGACCATTGCCGGAACTGTATAAGGAGGAGAATGCAGATGCACAAAATACTACTGAAAAATAGAAGTGAGAGGCCGCCATTTTCATTCTATGTGAGAGAAAACACAGAAAATTATGATTACTATGCTTTTGATGATCTGAATGAGGCTATGGCGAAAGCCAGAATATTATCTCTTACAAAGTACCCGGTAGTTATGGTGATGGAACCATGGAAGACAAAGTACGGAGAATGGAGGATGAAACGGACATTTTGGTATATACAGGGAAAATGCAGAGAAGATGAGGCAGTGTTACTACATGCAAAATTTTATACAGATGCAGGCGAGTGTTTAAATCAGAAATCAGGAGGGAGTTATGTTTGTTAGCTTAAATGGATATAAAGTAATTTATGCAGATAAAGTTTTAAATGCGCTGGAGTTGATGGAGATGCGTATAAATGAACCAGAGAGACATGAAGAACGTGGAGTGTGTAGAAATGTAATGAGTAAACCAGATTTTATAGCTGTTTTAGCAATTAATAGCGATGGAAATCTGGTTATAGTGGATGATGAGGCATGGAAATTTCAGTTTATACCAAGGGTGGCAAATTATGAAGTTGGAGGAGTAGTCAATGTACAAAAATAAAGAGGGTTATCCAGACCCAACACCAGGTAAAGCGATCCGAAGAGCAGACAAGCCACCGGAGGAGGTCGTGAACTTCCGGCGGGCGATGAAGCTGATGTGTGTGATCTGCCATGTGAGAGTGCTGGGGAAGATCACGGTGGTAGATGAGAGAGGAAGGCGGTGGTGAGATGAGTCCAGAAGCAATCATATTTTGGGTAAGGATAATAGGAGGAGGCATAGTTTTTGTGTGGACATATTTTACAGGAATTTGCAAAGTGATACGGGGGAAAGCGGAGCTATACGAATATGTGTGGATGTGGACAATGTGCATGTTTTGGATGTGGATAGCTTTAAAAAAATAGCAAGGTGAAAAGATCGGGACGGTGCATAGAGCATCGTTCCGATTAAGTGCGTAAAAAGACAGCGGAGGTGGTAGCACTTGGACAAGCAGATTCTGAATCAATACATTGATGCCTGCAAGGTTGTTGATGAGACCAAGGAGGAAATCCGGAAACTGAAGAAAAATAGAAAACGGATTTTAGCAGATACGGTGAAAGGTTCGTCATATGATTTTCCATATACACTTAAGACGTATCGAACAGAGGGGCTTGCTTATTCAGTGTTGAAAGATCCTGATGAGTTGGATCGGCTGGAGGTGGTGTTAAAAGAACGGTTGCAGAATGCAGAAAGAATCAAACACCAGGTAGAGATGTGGTTGAATACGATTCCTATGAGGATGCAGCGGATCATTCGATACAAGATATTTGAGGAGTTGACCTGGAATGAGGTAGCAATTCGAATGGGAAGGAAAACCACGGCGGATGGTGTTAGGATGGAATATATAAGATTTATGGAAGAAAATTAAAAGTTTGTTCGTTTTGTTCGCAATGTTCGTTTTCAAAATGTTATAGTGTACCATGAAGCCAAAGGCAAATAGCTGACGGCTTCTGCTCGTGATAAGCGGCGGGATCGCAGAACCTGCCGCAACACATTTCGGAACGTAGCTTAATTGGCAGAGCGGCTGATCTTAATAAGCTGGCGAGATGAGGGTTCGAGTCCTTCCGTTCCGATGGTTTCATGACCATAATTGATTTTCTCCTGAGGGCACCTGTCGAAAGATGGGTGCTTTTCTATATTTTCTGTGCATAAAGCATTGACATACGGTACACCGTATGTTATAATACATAATGTAAGGAGGAAAAACAGATGAGAGGACGAAGTAGAAAAAAGAAAAAGTCCGATAGCAAATGGAAAGCTTGGCTGGCTGATTTGCTAAAGGACTTGATCGCAGGAATTATCCTACTGGCGATTCAGAAATGGTTCTTCCCTAACTGAATCGGGGGAAGAGAGAAATCTCTTCCCTGCATCTCAATAATAGCACACTCATCTGTGAAAAACAAGAATGAAAGAAATAATAAGACTTGTAGTGTTTGCTGTGGCAATGTGCTTTTTTGCACACGCTGCATATCTCGCAGTAAAAATCGCACTCTTTGCATGGAGGAAAAGACATGGAAGAGAAGAAGATTAGACCGCAAGACAAATGGAATGCGAAAGCGGGGCTTATAAGTAAGTCCTATAAGCTTAAACGGGAATTGACAGAGCGCTTTGCGGAAGCCTGCGAGAAAGCCGGAGTCAGTCAGGCGGCGCAGATCACTGCAATGATGAACGCATTTATTGAAGAACAGAACAAGAAGTAACACAGAAGGGCGTCCAGGTGGGCGCTCTTTTGTTATGAAAAAATGTGGTGAGATTATGTTGAAATCGTGCAAATACTGTGGAAAAATCCATGATAGCAAATTTGACTGTGGGAAGAAACCGAAATACCGGAAACATGGAAATGAAACAGATAAATTCCATAGTTCCAATCAGTGGACAGAAATAGCCAGAGCAATAAAAGAAAGAGATCACTATCTATGTAAGGCGTGTCGATATAACCTTGATGGTGAGGGCGTGAGATATACAACGGAGAATCTGGAGGTGCATCACATTGAACCACTTACGGAAGCGTGGGGCAGCAGGACTGATTGGAGCAATCTCATAACGCTATGCCGTACTCATCATGAGATGGCAGAGAATGGAAGATTGGGAAGAGAGAGACTGCATCAGGCAACAGAATGGTAGGCTATCCCCCCGGTATTGACTGAAATTGTCTGACGATTTTTCAAGACCGACGCCCAATCATTTTACACAATTTTTTCCCAGATCAGCTTTTGAAAGGAGGTGGCACCATGCCAACACCATCGAAACCAGCGGAAGTCATCAAGCTGGAGAAAAAGTCACATCGGACAAAGCGGGAACTGGCAGAGAGAGAACGTGCGGAAGAACAGTTACTAACAGGTAAAATACTTCATGAGACTTCAGAGGTGAAGAGCAGCGAACTGGCTCATAAAGAGTTTACACGTATTCGGAAATTGTTAAAAAGCATAGGCAAAGATGATGATTTGTATGGGGCTACGATTAATCGCTATTGCCTGTTACAAGCTGAATGTATCGAGTTTACGGCAAAACGGGAACAGATGTATAGCCAGATGATAGAGCTGGAAGAATCCAAGGACAGCTTTGCAGAAGCAGATGATTTAACAAGCTATTATAAGCTACAGATGCAGATGCAAAAGAATCTGATTGCTTTGGATAAGCAGGTTCAGACAAAGCGTAAGATGCTGATGGACATTGAAAAAGAGAATATCATGACGATTGCGTCATCGCTTCGGGCTGTGCCGAAAAAGACAGAAAAGAGACGCAATCCATTAATGGAGGCGTTGGCGGGTGAATGTTGAGGAAGGAAAGGCTTATTTATACGCACGCTGGTGCGTGGATGAGAATGAGGGCAAGGTCCCCAGATATGTAAAAAAGCAGGCTCAAAGCTGGATAAAAATTGCAGATGGAGAAGATCCGGATGCGTTTGTAGACCAGAAAGCCTATGAAAAAATCTGCCGCTTATTGAGAATCATTGTTCATCCAGATTTGCAATGTTCCATTTATGAGGGACTGGAGGATTACGCCTGGTTATTGATTGCAGCAACGTTATGTACAAAATGCAGGAATACGAAGCAGGATATTCGATTCTATACAACTGCATTGTTGGAGATCGCAAGGAAGAATTTCAAGACCTTCAACAGTGCAGTTATTTTTATCCTTTTGATGCTTACAGAACCGAATTTTTCCAGATTCTTTTCTGTAGCTCCAGATCTGGCATTGTCATCAGAGTTGAAAAATGCGATTAGGAAGATTATTAAAGTAAGCCCTGCGTTGTATGATGAGGTGGATCCGGCGTTTAAGCTGTTAAGAAGCCAGATTATCTGTATTCTTAATGATAACGAATATACGCCGCTTGCGTATAGCCAGGATGGAATGGATGGTAAACTTGCCAATGCGTTTTTGGCAGATGAGGCTGGAGCACTGGATGATTATCCGGTAGAGGCAATGAGATCTTCGCAGATCACATTGTTTAACAAATTGGGCATCATCATCAGCACTCAGTACCCGAACGACAATAATGTCATGATTGATGAGATCGACATCGCAAAGAAAACACTGGATGGCCTTCTGGATGACCGGAGGACATTTTCGCTGTTGTATGAGCCAGATATAGAACTGCAGCAGGGCGACATCTGGATGTCTGATGATCGCGTTATCTACCAGAGTAATCCGGTTGCGGTATCGCATGAGTATATTTTTGAGGAAATCAAGAAAAAGCGTGCATTGGCTATATTGTACGAGAATAAGCGGGAAAATTACCTGTGTAAGCATAACAATATTCTCTATAAAGGCCTTGGTGTTGAGGGATATATAGATATTCAGAAGGTTAAGCAGTGCAGGCGGGAATCAGACCCGGAATGGTGGCGTGGCCGACGCGTGTGGGTTGGTCTTGACTTATCTCAGTCGGACGATAATACGGCTGTGGCTATGGTGGCGGAAGAAGATGGCGTAATCTACGGCAGAGTTATGGGATTTCTGCCATCTGACAAAATGGAAATCAAAAGCGCAAAAGAAAAGGTGGATTATAAGCGTGCTGAGGCCGCTGGTGAGTGCATGGCCTGCGGAGACGAGGTTATAGATTATTCGGTAGTTGAGCAATATGCGCTTGCCTTAGAGGAGACCTTTGGTGTAGATGTGCAGCAGGTCGGATATGACCGGTGGAATGCGCTCAGCACGATTCAGAAGCTTGAAGCGGCTGGGATAACATGCGTTGAGATTAAGCAGCACAGTTCCGTTTTGCATATGCCGACAAAACTGTTAAAAGAGGCAGTTCTCAGCGGAACATTTCAGTATGATTCCAACCGCCTGTTAGAGATCAATTTCCAGAATGCGCGGTGCACAGAAGATACGAACCTAAATAAGTATGTGAATAAGAAAAAATCAGCCGGTAAGGTGGACATGGTGGTGGCGCTGATCAATGCGATTTATCTTCTGCAGCAGGATATGTTGTTTGGAGATGGTGGCCTTGTGGTGCAGGTCTGCTGATCGGGAAAGGAGAGGAAATGTGGCCTTTTAAAATGCGGGCTGAGCCAGAAACGAAAACAGAAACAGAGACACCGGAAGACGCTCTTCTGATGGCGAGTCTGGCGGATGATATTATGACGCGGGAGCAGGCTATGAATGTACCGACATTTGCGGCCTGCGTAAATAAAATTTCAGAAGCGATATCAACGATTCCGTTTAAACTGTACAGGGTTGACGAAGAAGGACGGCTGGAAGAAATCAAGGATGATAAACGTCCTGGAATGTTAAATGACGATACCGGTGACACATTGGATGGTGTTCAGTTCAAACGGGCAATGGCCAGAGATTACCTGCTTGGGAAAGGCGGGTATGCATATGTAAACAGACACGGATTGGATGTAGTATCTATCCATTATGTGAAAGAAACAGAGATTTCCTTTATGTACAGTCCAGATCCTATTTTTAAAGATTATGACATTCTGGTACAGGGAAGTCAGTACAAGCCATATGAGTTCTTGAAAATCCTCCGAAACACCGAGGATGGAAGATCTGGGAAGAGTGTTGTATCAGAAAATAGTGAAGTGATCAGTGTTGCATACAATTCACTGAAATATGAAAAAAATCTGGTAAAGACCGGAGGAAATAAGAAAGGCTTTATCAAATCACCGCGAAAACTTGCCAAGGAAGCGATTGAGGCCCTAAAGGCAGCCTGGAGGCGTTTGTATCAGAATAATACAGAAAATGTGGTGGTGTTAAATGAGGGGCTTGAATTCCAGGAGGCAAGCAATACTTCTGTGGAGATGCAGCTGAATGAGAATAAAAAGACCAATGGTGATGAAATCTGTAAGTTATTTGGTATGCCACCGGCTATGGTGAATGGAAAGGGAACCGAACAGGATCGGGCAGATTTTGTACAGTTTTGTTTGAATCCAATCTTAAAAGAATTTGAGTGTGCGTTAAACAGGGACCTTCTTTTGGAAAAAGAGAAAGGAACCTGTTTTTTTGCTGCTGATACATCGGAACTGACGAAAGGTGATATCGAAAAACGGTATAAGGCCTATGAGACAGCAAGCAGAAACGGATTTCTTCAGATCGATGAGATCCGGAGAAAAGAGAACTATCCACCACTAGGTTTGGATTTTGTTCGACTGGGTCTGCAGGATGTTTTGTTTGATCCGAAGACACGCCAGTTCTATACACCGAACACCAATGAAACCGGTGGAATTGGAAGTTTAACGAAGGAAGAAGGTGAAGGAAATGAGAATTGAACTAAGAGCGGATAGCGTATTGATTGAGGGCTATGTCAATGCGGTGGCGCGGGATTCCCGGCCAATGAGGGACAAGGGAACGGGACAGCGGTTTGTTGAACAGATTGTTCCTGGAGTCTTTAAACGGGCACTGGGGCAGAATGAGGTGGATTTGCTGCTGGATCATGATGAAAACCGGAAACTTGGATCTACACAGACGAATCTGACGCTGTGTGAGGATGCGATTGGTTTAAAGGCCAGAGCGGAGATTACGGACCCGGAGGTAATTCAGAAAGCCAGGGATAAGAAACTTCGGGGCTGGTCCTTTGGATTCTATGAGAGGGATGCAAGCGAGGAAGATATCCCAAACGGCATGAAGCGCAGATACATTGAGGAGATGCAGCTTGTTGAGGTTTCCTTGATTGATGAGAAGAAAGTGCCATGTTATGCGGGTACCAGCATCGAGACAAGGGCAGAAGGCAAGGAGATTCTTACAGCAGAGCCTTTGGAGGTTCGGGCGGAATATGCCCAGGTTGAAACACCGAAAGAAACCATTGACTATAGCAGCTACAAAAACAGGATCAAAAATTTAGAAAAGGAGAGGTAAGTTCATGAGAAAGAAAGTGACAACTAGAAAAGCAATGCAGAAACGGGCAGAGGATCTGAAAAATCTGCAGGAGCAGAGAAGCGATTTCATCCAGCAGATGAAGACATTAAGCGATACTGCTGAGACAGAAAAACGTGCGTTTTCTGAAGAGGAGGAGAGCCAGTTTGATGATCTGGAAAAGAAGGTTCAGGCCATCGATAAGACCATTGAGAGGGTAGAACGTGCAAGAAATCTGAAATTTAAGAAAAATGATGATGGTAATGGTAACCAGGATGATAGGGAACAGCAGGAAAGAGAAGAACGTGCTTTTGAGAATTACATCCGAAGCTCCTGTGGCGCTGAGAATCTGCAGCAGAGAGCAGGGGAACAGAACCTGACCATGGGGAATAACGGTGCGATTATCCCAACCACCATTGCAAATCGCATTATCAATGCGGTAAGGGATATTTCCCCGATTTTTTCCAGGGCAACCATGTATCATGTGAATGGTACTCTTAAAGTTCCGGTATGGGGAAAGGCAAATACTACTCACGGAATCAAAGTTAGTTATCAGGAAGAGTTTACGGAGCTTACTGCTGATTCTGGCAAGTTTACCAGCATCGATCTGACTGGTTATCTTGTTGGAGCCCTGACCTTAATCGGTAAGTCTGTGGCCAATAATGCACAGGTTGATGTTGTCAGCTTCGTTGTAATGGAAATGGCGAAAGAGATCGCTATTTTCCTGGAAAAAGAACTTTTGATTGGTACATCTGGTAAAGCGCAGGGTGCTCTGGATACTACAACGGTAGTTACTGCGGCATCTGCTACTGCAATCACTACGGATGAGCTGATTACTTTGCAGGCATCCGTAAAGCAGGCATATCAGAAAGCTGCGTGCTGGATTATGGCACCGGCTACTTTTACTGCTCTGCGTAAGCTTAAGGATGGTAATAACCGCTACCTGTTACAGGATGACATCACTGGAGAATTCCCATATCGTCTGCTTGGTAAGCCGGTATTTCTCTCCGACAATATGCCGACGGTAGCAGAAAGCGCAAAGGCAGTGCTTTACGGAGATCTGAGCGGCCTGTCTGTAAATATGCGTGAGAACATCCAGATTCAGGTGCTGACGGAGAAATACGCCACCCAGCATGCGGTTGGTGTCGTTGCGTGGTTTGAGTTTGACTCCAAGGTTACCGACAGCCAGAAACTGGCGGTTCTTACCATGAAATCCGCATAAGGAGGAACAAAATGAAAGTCAGTGAGCTTACAGTAGAGGACATTGCAGATTATCTCCATATGATGCCGGATGATCTGGATGAATCAGAAAAAAAATCAATGGAAGGCTTTTTGGAAGCTGCGAAGGAGTATGTGAAGTCTTATACAGGATTATCTGCAGATGAGATCGATACACATCCAGATATTGTCCCTGCTGTATGCTGTCTGGCGGGAGACTTTTATACCAATCGCGATATGGTGTTAACCGGAAAAACAACTCCAAACCGCACGGTGGAGAGCATTCTGGGAATGTACTGCATGAATCTTTTATAGGAGGGTGTCATGTATTCATTAGATGCTGGCCGTCTTCGAAAAAAGGTGGCCATTTATGGGTATCAGGAGATTGATTCACCGCTTGGTGGAAAAAAGGTTGTACTTGCAAAGAAAGCCACGGTTTGGGCAGAATTAAAGCCGGTCCGGGGAACAGAGTTTTTAGAGTATTACCGAGATGCCAATGCCCTGCAGTATAAAATTACTATCCGGTATCGTTCAGATTTGACGGAAAAAGATGTGATCTTGTATGGCAGCAGGCAGTTTGAAATCAATTCCATCATCAACATTAATGAGGATAACGTTGCACTGGAAATTTACTGTACGGAATCAAAGGACAAGGTGATCGAATGAGTGATTTTGGCTTTGAACTAGATGGTCTGGATGAATTGAAAGCAGATATTGAACGGTGTGTGAATGAATATCCAGAAGAAACATCGCAAAAGGTTTATAACCTGTCTGGCCGGTTTACGAAGGATGTAAATGCAAAATTTCCTGGTAGTTATAGCAATGGGAAAAGAGCACTCTCAAAAAGCTGGAAGAGGGAGCGAGAAAGGACCATGTTTACTGGTTATACCATTCGGGTGAATGTTTCAAATAAATCACCGCATTTTCATTTGGTTGAAAATGGACATGAGAAGGTGATATCTCCAATGGCGTATGCGGTACATATTCATCAAAGGTCTGCTTCTGGAACAGCAAAGAGGCCCAAACGAGTCAAACTGGCAAAATTCAAACTTGAACATCGAGGTTTTGTTCCGGGAAAACATTACTGTGAAAAAACCCGGAATGAATGGCAGGAAAAATATCCGGAAGAAATTGAAAAGTTTCTGGATAAAATGCTAAAGGACAGAAGATTATGATAAAATTCACAGATTTAAAGCGGGCTTGTAATGCGGTTGTGTCAACTACATTTCCAGATGTGAAAGTGTATGGCAATGATACAACCGATGGATACACAAGACCTGCTTTTTTTACGGAACTCATACCGCATCCATTCGCACATGAGACGAAAAATTATGCTTCTGGTGGTGCGACCTATAAGGCTACATTACTAGAGAAAACCCATGATGAAGTTTTTTGCCTGTCCATTTATGACGGCATCCGCGAGGCTTTTGGAATGACATTGCCTGTTGGGGACAGAAAGCTTCTGGTGGGGGATATTTCGTTTGAGTTTATTGGTGAACATCTGGATATCCTTCAGATTTCAGTGGAGTTTGACTGGTATGAGCAGAAAAAACGTATTGAGAGAGAGCCACTGGCAGATACCTTGATTGTGGCTATGGAAAAGAAAGGAGATTAGGATGGGAGCACCGAGTGTAAATATTGCATTTATTGAAAAGGCAGCGACTGTGATTCAGAGAGGAGAGCGCGGTGTTATTGCCATGCTGCTGAAAGAAAGTGCAGTAACAACCGCAGACTATACGGTTTATTCCGTTACGGATATTCCTGAAACGTTATCAGAAGCAAATAAAGCAGCGGTAGAACAGGCGCTGATCGGATACCAGACAGCACCGAAAAAGATTTTACTGCACCTGATCACTTCTACATCGGTGGAATCAACCGGATATAATGATGCACTTAATTATTTTGCAACACAGAAATGGGATTATCTGGTGATTCCAACGGTAGAGACGGATGCTAAGACCACAACGATTGCCTCCTGGATCAAGAGCCAGAGAACGGCAGGCTTGACTTATAAGGCAGTACTGCCAAACTGTACGGCAGACTGCGAAGGCGTTGTGAATGTGGCAGCAGGCTGCGTGAATGGTGAAACTGAGTACAGTGCAGAAGACATGTGTGCAAGAGTGGCTGGAATTATCTGTGGCACACCGTTGACGATTTCCTGTACATATGCTCCGTTAACAGAAATGACAGACTGTGACCGTATGACAGCTGATGAACTGGATGCGGCTGTAGATGCTGGAAAGTTTGTGTTTATGTGGGATGGGGAAAAGGTAAAGGTTTGTCGCGCAGTTAACTCTTTTGTGACAACTGTGGAAGGAAAAAAAGACAGTTACAAGAAGATCAAAATTGTTGATGCCATGGATCTGATGAAAGATGACATCAGAAAGACTGCACAGGATTCCTATATTGGTAAATATTCCAATGGATATGATAACAAGTGTATCCTGATAACGGCAGTGAACAGCTATTTTGCAAAATTGATCCGTGATGGAATCCTGTCCTCGGGAAAATGCGAGCTGGATATAGATGCGCAGAGAACATATTTTGCGGACAAGGGCGGCGTTGTAGATGTAGACGGTGAAAAGAAGAAACTGGAAGATTGTACAGATGACGAGATTAAAAAGGGCAATACAGGAAGCAAGGTTTTCTTAAAGGCAAATGTGGCGATCCTGGATGCGATGGAAGATATTGATCTTAATATTTTTATTTAATTCTGATTGATGAGGAGGCAGTGGAATGACAGATTTTGAAGCGAGCCAGGTATTTAACGGTACGTTTGGAGAAATGTGGTTGGATGGAGATTATATGTCAGAAACAGAGTCCTGCAAGGCAGAGGTTGGTTTGAACTATGAATCTGTAACGCGGGTCAGAAATCTGATGGATGGAAAAAAACTGGTTGGAATGGAGGGAAAAGGGGAAACAAAATTAAAAAAAGTAAGCTCATACATCATAAAAAAGATGTCAGCCATGCTGAAGAGTGGAAAGACACCAAGTTTTACAATTATTATGAAGATTGATGATCCGGATGCGATTGGAGCGGAACGTGTCGCATTATATAACTGTAAGTTTGATAAGATGATCCTGGCAGACTGGGAACGGAAAAAGAATTCAGAAGAATCGTATAGTTTTACCTTTGAAGACTGGGAACTGCTTGACGTTACAAAGTAGGAGGAAGGACATGGAAAATAATTTAATTAACATTTTAATGGAGACAGATCCGAAAAAGCTGGAGAGAAATACAAAAACAGAGATTGAAATTGCCAGACTGAGTGAGATTTTTGGTACACCATTTCTGGTAACCGTAAAGGCGATTGAAGGAGACAGATATACAGAGCTTGCATCCGGAACTTTGATGGGCGATGATGGAAGGGTTGATTACTCACGTTCCTATAAAGCAAATCTGATGATTGCGATTGATGGAATTGTATCACCGGATATTAAGAACCGGGAGTTACAGAAACATTTTGGCTGCGCGAGCCCGAAGGATTTAATGGAAACACTGTTTAATGGTGGAGAAGTTACAAAAATCGCAGATGAAATTACAGAATTGAGTGGATATGGTGATGATGCAGCGAAAAAAGTAAAAAACTCATCTACACGGACCGAGAAGTAAATATCATGTACATCTTGTTCCGTGACAAAAATTGGAAGCCTTCCGACTATTTTAATCTCCATGCAGGAGAAAAGATAGTTGTGAGGGCTTTTTTGCAACAGGAAATGGATGAGAGAAAAAGAATTGACATGAGCGAAGAGAGGTGATCGTACATGAGTAGAGTAATCGATGCGATTATACAGCTGACTGATAAATTCACATCTCCGATGGGACATACCATAAAAGCGATGGCGTCTGCATCAGCAGAGGGAAGACGTATGCGGAAAAGCATTGAGAGCGCTGGAAAGTCCATTACAGATGTTGGATCCAAGATAACAGCAGCCGTTACAACACCGATTCTTGGCGCTGGGGTAGCGTGTGGAAAGATGGCATCAGACTTTGAAAATGGAATAGCAAAGGTATCGACCATTGCAGACACATCAGCCATGAGTCTGGATGCAATCAGAAACAGTACGATTGACCTGTCTAATCAGCTGGGTGTGGCAGTAACAGATATCTCTGAGGCACAGTACAACGCAATTTCGGCCGGAGCTGCGACAGAAAAGTCGCTGGATCTGGTTGGTACAGCAATTAAAGCAGCAAAGGCCGGATTTACGGATACAGCAACGGCAGTGGATGGCCTTACAACAGTATACAACTCATTTCAAGGGGCGGTAGACTACAGCACACTGTCAGATCAGATGTTAATGACACAAAACTATGGTAAAACCACATTCGGAGAATTGGCATCATCGATTGGCCAGGTCACTCCCGTGGCGAACTCGTTAAATGTCTCCACCGATGAACTGTTTTCAAGTATTGCAATCCTTACTAAGAATGGTATTGCCACAAGCTCCGCTGTTACTGGATTAAAAGCGGCGTATTCCAATATTTTGAAACCGACAACAGATGCGGCGAAGACAGCAAAGCAGCTGGGGCTTGATTTTAGCGCTACCCATTTAAAGGCTGTTGGTTGGGCGAAATTCATGTCAGAAATCAAGGAAAAGACGAATGGGGATGCGGATGCAATGGCAAAGCTGTTTGGTTCCGTTGAGGCCCTTAACAGCATGACGGTTTTAGCTGGTGCTGGGTTAGATGATTTCAATAACTGCCTGGGACAGATGAGTTCGGCAGCAGGACTTACGCAGCAATCTTACGAGAAGATGCTGACACCATCTGAACGTTGGCAGATAGCCCTTAATAAGATCAAGAATAGTGGTATTCAGGTAGGGGAAAAACTATTGCCGGTTTTTGAGAAGATCACTGGTGTCATCAGTACATATGCAGATCGTTTTACCAATATGTCAGATGAACAGGTGAATGGGATCATAAAAATTGCAACAGCAGCAGCGGCGATTGGTCCGGCAATTATGATGTTTGGAAAACTGGTGATTGGTGCATCGAAATTGCTTGGAGTTATTTCGAAAGTATCAAAAGCAGGTGGTGTTTTTAAACTTGCCTTTGCGGCTATTTCCGGGCCAGTAGGGATTGTCATTGGTGCGATTGCGGCCTTGATTGGTGTTGTGCTGATCGTAAGGCAGCATATGGATGTATTCAAACGTTCACTTAGTGCTACAGCACCGGCGTTCATGTCTATTAAAGGGCATCTTCAGACCATTTCTGGACGCTTCAAAGCTTTATGGGAGGTTGTAGGACCGATTGCAAAACAAATAGCCAATGCGTTAGGAATTGGAATTACAGCGGCCGTTGGTGGCCTTGTGAACGGTCTTGTAACGGGAGTTGATATAATTCTAACAGTTGTTGACAATCTTATGACAGCTTTTGGAGGATTCATCGAGTTTATAAAGGGGGCATTTTCCAGAGACTGGGATCAGGCATGGCAAGGACTGGTAACTATGTTTGATGGAATTACTGGGGCGATAAAAGCATCTTTTAAAGGAGCGATCAATGGCTTGATTAGTACAATCAATGGATTTCTAGGTGGATTAAATGGTTTGAAGATTCCTGACTGGGTGCCAGGTGTAGGAGGAAAGCCATTTAGTATGCCACAGATTCCAATGCTTGCAAGAGGTACAGAGAATTGGAAAGGTGGAATTGCACAGATCAATGAGCGAGGCGGAGAGATTATTGATCTGCCAAGAGGAACCAGGGTGTATCCACATGATGAGAGTGTACGCAAAGCAAAGGAAGAGGGATCGTTCAGTGTAAATATTGCCAAAATAGCCGACATGATGATCGTCCGAAAAGAAGAAGATATTGACCGCATCGGTGAAGTCGTTGTTAGAAAAATCCTGTCAGCGAAAGGACGGAGAGGAGGTTACAGTTTCAGTGGAAATATGGCTTAAAGGATCGAAAAGATTTCAGTTTCCGGTAATCCCATCAGAGTACACGGTAACCTCTGAACGGGATAACGAGACTGTGACTGTGAATGCTCTGGGTGAGGTTGACCTGGGAGGAAAAAGAAAGCTGAGGAGTGTTTCTTTTTCCTCTTTTTTCCCAAAACAGTACAGCGAATATTGTTCATACAGCAATCTGAAATCTCCGAAAAAATGCGTAGAGATCATAGAAGCGATCAAAAATGGAAGTCCGGCCAAGCTGATCATTACGGGCGTTCCGATCAATTTTAAGTGCCGTGTGGAATCATTTACCTGGGGCGAGAATGATGGAACCGGGGATATTAATTTCTCCATCACCTTAAAGGAACATCGGGCGGTTACGGTATCATCATCGGCGGTTGTGACGTTATCGTCTTTACAAGGAAGCGGTGCCACAGTGGATGAAACTGGTGTGGCAAGAGAAAAGCCGGAGACCAAGAGTCAGACTTACACGGTACAAAAGGGAGACTGCCTGAGTGCGATCGCAAGAAAACTGACCGGGTCGGCAGACTGGAAAAAGCTGTATGAGCAGAATCAGTCTGTAATTGGCGGGAATCCGAATCTGATCAAGCCGGGACAGGTATTGACCATATAAGGATAGGAGATGGGAAAGATGGTAGTAACACTGATCAAACCAAAACAGAATATCCAATATGACATTACAAACGCATGTGCAAGCTATAGCTGGTCCGGATCTGCGTCAGAGGCAGTCCGGATCTTTGAATTTGATTACCTGAATTCACCATACGAGAGTTCTCTTTCCCTTCCGCAGATTGAGACCGGTGATTTTATATCACTGGAAGATCCACAGGAGGGGGAAGTGTTTTATGGTCAGATCTTCGGCATCGAACGGTCCAGTAAGATCGGAACCATAACCTATACAGCCATGGATATGATGAAGAACCTGTTGGAGTCCAATGCTCAGAAAAATTTTAAAAATGTGACTGCGGAGGCAATCGCAACAGAAATTTGTGGGGACGCCAAGATTCCGATCCGCTATCTGTATCCGACCAGGATCAATATCAAATCGATGCTGTGCGATAAGATGAGCCTGTATGACATCATCATGGCTGCCTATACAAAGGCCCACAAGATCACGGGAGATAAGTATTTTGCCATGATTTATAAACGTGGCCTGGGTGTCTATAAGGCAGAATGGATTGTAACAGGTTTTACATTGTCGGATGAAGAAAACATCTATGATTCCGATATTCAGGAGGCCATGGAGGATATCAAAAACCAGGTGAAGATCTTGGACGAAAAAGGCCGACAGATCGGAGAAGTGAAAGATGATGACTCCATTGGGACGTTTGGTGTATTCCAGGAACTGTATACACAGGAACCCGGTGTGGATGCAACGGCAGCAGCGAAGACGTTATTGAAAACGCAACCATCACAGACTATTAAGATCTCAGCTCTGGGAGATATCAACTGTATCTCCTGCTATTATGTGACGATCAAGGATGGAGCAACAGGTCTGGAAGGCCGGTATTGGATCTCTTCGGACAAGCATACCTGGTCTGGTGGCAACCACAAAATGGAGTTGACCCTGGTGTTTGATGCGCTGATGACAGAAGTGGAATCATCCCAGGAAACATGAGTGCATGGGAAATGGGATGGTAATAGAATGGCTAATGTTTACGTGTTAGAGACAGGTTTATCCCAGAAAAAAGTGAGGTGACAGTATGGGATGGGAATCAGATTTTTGGGATTTTGTGCCGGCACAAGCAGGGAATGGAGCAGGAATCCAAGAGGCAGAAATGACAGGACCGACCACCTGCAGAATCGGGGATATGCCATTGCAGGCAGAAGATCTCTATTTTTGCGAAAACCTGGTACATCCGATAGCCACTGCAGTGGCGGGCCATTGTCCGGCAGATGGAGAATTAAAAGATAAGACCAGATATCTGCCAGCGCTGGCAGCAGGAGACAAGGTCGCATTGTACCGTTTAAATGATACAAAGTATATCGTACTTGGAAAGCTGGTGAGTGTATGAGTATTTTACCATCATTTTTGGCAGATCAGATCAATGAAGAGAAGAATCAGCTCCTGGATGTGCCTAAGGAGTATGGAATTGACTTTGCAACAGGTCAGTTGACCGGAAAGATTGTAGAAGGGAAGGAAGCCATCAAAGTATGGATCTGGAACTGCCTGAAAACGCAGCGTTTCCGGTATCCGATTTATTCCTGGGATTATGGGACAGATCTGGAGCAGTACATCGGGCAGACGGTATCCGAAGAATTTTTAAATGCTGATTGTGAGGATGAGATCCGGGAAGCTATGTTGGTGAATCCATACATCACGGATATTGAGGATTTTACGGCGGATTTCCGTGGTACACGTTTAAACATTTCGTTTACGGCGGTTACGAAGTTTGGAGATGCGGAGGTAGAGCAAAGTGTATGAGAATAAAAACTATGCACAGCTGTTGACGGATATGAAAGAGGATATCGGAACAGGTGTGCAGAAAGGCGAGGGATATCTGGTCTACAATGCTCTGTCAGCACTGGCCTATGAAATGGAAAAGCTATATATCCAGATGGACTATCTGAATCGACAGAGCCATGCAGACACGGCCGATTTGGACGAACTGGTATTAATCGCAAAGGACAGAGGTATTTACCAGAAAAAAGCATCCAGCGCATACGTGAAGGTAAAAGCAGATGCCATCGTTCCAATAGGGACAAGGTTCTATTTGAAGTCCTATCATTATGTGGTGGTGGAAGAACTGAATGCATCACTGTATGAGTACAGGGCGAAATGCGAGGAAACGGGTGTTGGTCCAAACAACTTAACAGGAGAACTGACAGCGATTGATTATGTGACCGATCTTGAAAAGGCAGAGATCACAAAAGTGCTGGTCGATGGTGAAGAGGATGAGAGCAGGGAATCCCTGTATAAGAGATATCTGCAGAGCTTCCTTACGGAATCATTTGGAGGTAACATTGCCCAATACAAAGAAAAGGTCAATGAAATCGCCGGAGTTGGCGGCTGTAAAGTGGAACCAGTCTGGAATGGGCCTGGAACCGTGAAGGTGATCGTGATCAGTTCCGAGCATGGTGCGTGTTCGGAATATCTGATCCAGCAGATCCAGAAGGCAGCAGTCCCGGAAGAGGGCGGGAGTGGTTACGGATTTGCACCGATTGATCATATAGTGACCATCGAATCGGTAGAAGCCGTGGCAGTAAATGTAAAGACCAAAATCTCTTACATGAGCGGTTATTCATGGAGCGGGATCGGATCCGCCGTAAAAGAGAAGATTGCGGAATATTTGAAAACCATTGCTGATGTCTGGGATTCTGGTGATGCGGATACGAAATCTACGGTATACATATCAAAGCTGCAGGCGGCAGTTCTGGATGTGCCTGGTGTGGTAGATATTACAGAGACAAAGCTGAACGGTACAGCTGCTAATCTGGTGCTGAATGGGAACCAGATCCCAGTGCTTGGGGAGGTGAGCACGGTATGATGGAACCAGACACGATTCATTATTTTCCGCCGCATATTAGCAGCATTGAAGAATTTAAGCAGATCGCAAAAGTGTATGATAAGTATCTGACCATGGTATGGAAGGATCTTGACCAGATTCGGGCGAACCAACATTTCGATGAAATGGATGAGACAGAATGTGCCTGGTGGGAATCTGTGCTTCAGATCAAAATTACCGGAGAAGAAAGCCTGGAGGACCGGAGAAGAAACATCAAAGGAATCTGGGTGTCCGGCCTGCCATACACAGAAAAGAAGTTCAGGGAAGTCCTGGATGCCATGGTAGGGAACCAGTATTATGCATTGACCATCGACAGAATAAAGAAAACGCTTCGGGTGGATCTGATGCTGGAAACAATCATGAAGGCTGATTATATCTATAATCTGATGCGGGCAATGGCACCAGCGAGCGTGCAGGTAACAGTGGCAATCGTGTTTAACAGACATAGAACATTGCATCAGTATACCAATGCGGAACTTGCAAAATACACTCATCATCAGCTCAGAACCTCCACGGATTTCCAGAGAGATTTTAATACATACCAGCATCTGGCAACATTTAGGCACAGTGATTTAAAATCTTACATGCAGGTGGCATTGATGACACAACGATTATAAAGGAGAAAGAGATGGAAAAGACGCCAAAATATGAGTTTGGGAAACCAGATCAGAATGATTTTTACGATGTAGATGTATTTAACAATAATATGGAGAAAGTAGAAACAGCCATGACAGAGTTTGATGATACTGGAACCGTGGCTGAAATCAAAAGTTTTCCAGAAATGATGACAAAATTGGTGACTGGGAATAAACTGGCGGTGACTCTTCGAAACCTGAAGGCGGGGCTTCAGTTCGTACTCCATGCCGGATCAATCGTGAATAACTGCGTGACAGATAATCCAAATCTGCCACTGTCGGCGGCACAGGGGAAGGCGTTGATGGATCTCTATAATGTGCTAAACACGAACCAGGAAAATAATAGAAAAGCGGTGGAATTGTAGGTGCGATGCACATATACACATATGAGATTGATGATTCTCCACGTACTTTAAAATTACTTTTTGGGGGTGTTAATCATGCCGTATCATTAATGCTCATTGATTTAAATGGAGTTGTGGATGTGTATGCCACGGGATCAAACTCTGGAATTGTTCCTATAAAAGTAACATCAAAAACGACTGCTCCTTCATTTGATGCATCGACCAATACAGTAAGTATTCCTTGCGTTAAGTGGTCTTCAGTCATTGTTCTAACTAAATTCTCTGTGACAGAAATAGCTTAAATGCATATATAATACAACTTTTATAAAATCCTCATCCATCCGTAATGAGGGGTCTCAGATGCATAATGTCTAATGTATACTCTGCCATTTGCAGCTAGATATAATATTGCTCTGTATCCATTCATGCTACCAAAGGTAAGCATTGTACCATATCCCCAAATAGCTTCCTTATTCTGGTCTACAAAATCAGAATGGACAGTTTGAACCCTAAATATGTGTGTTCCGATTGGTAAGGTGCTGATAAAAGAGTCCGATGTATTGCTTGTAGACGCATATTCATCACAGGCGCTTAGGCTCTTCGTGTTTTACACAGTAACTGGAGTATATGCTGAGAGCCTTCTTTCAGATATGATAGAGGTATAAATATCAGAGAGGAGGCTTTCGTATGGATGGAAACGCAAGGTTTCAGGAAGAGATTTTGGCACAGTTGGCGGGTATTATTGACAGGCAAGTGCTCCAAATGGTGGAGGCAGCAGTTGGATCGGTGCTGCGGAATTATGAAGTGGCCAGAAAGGAAACGGCATTATCAACAAATATTGTGGAGTTTCCAGAATTGGATCTATTTTTAGGCAGAATGAGGTACAGAAATTGCGCAGCAGGAACTATAAAACAGTACCGTACAGCGATTATGGGATTTCTGGTCTATG
>ERZ773156.470-NODE-470-length-44090-cov-26.0211_pt1 | contig 44090 bp, 48 predicted proteins | sample MGYA00511895_ERZ773156 | MGnify/ENA primary metagenome ERZ773156 (study PRJEB29015, sample SAMEA2737850) | human gut metagenome | biome: human gut; feature: human-associated habitat; material: faeces | place: China | collected 2012 ... | reverse complement strand
GCAAGCACCTTAAAATCACCATCATACACTAAATCAGTAAGTTGGCAGCATTACCGAATTTCCTCTCCCAGCAATACTGGGATTTATCCCCTCATTCTGAGAGGACTCACGGCAATAAGAGGGGGCTAAATGTCCGATCCTGTTTCTGGCACTACGGTAGCGGCTGGTGGTCTGATGGGGGCCAGCATGTTCGGCCTGGCAACCGGCATTGATTATGGTGTGGTGTTTGGCGCATTCGCTGGTGCAGTGTTCTATGTCGCTACGGCGGTTAATATCAGCCGCCTTAAGCTGGTGGGCTACTTCATCACCTCATTCATCTTCGGCGTTATTGGCGCTCCACTTCTTGGCTCTTACTTCTCCAAATGGACGGGGTATAGCGACAGGCCACTTGATGCGCTGGGCGCGGTAATCGTAGCCGCTATTGCGATTAAGCTGCTGACGTTCGTCAACAGCCAGGATTTGGGTAGCCTGTTTGGAATTCTCTCTCGTTTACGTGGAGGAGGGACCAGCAATGGTAACAAGTGATCCGAGTGCAATGGCGAATGCCATCATCTGCGGGGTGATCGTTCTTGCCCTCATGTTCTACCAGCGTGGAGGGGCGAGACATCGTCCACTGATATCGCTGATGGCTTATTTCACGGTGCTGGTTTATGCCAGCGTCCCTTTCCGTTACCTGTTCGGCCTGTATCACGAATCGCACTGGTTTGTGGTGCTTGTGAACGTTCTGATTTGCGCTGCTCTTCTCTGGGCACGGGGAAACATGGCGCGCCTGATTGATGCACTGAGGCACTAATGAACCAATCACAATTTCTGAAGGCGGCTGGTATCAGCGCCGGGTTAGCTGCGCGCTGGTTTCCGCATATCGACGCCGCTATGAAGGAATACGGCATCACCGCACCGCTTGATCAGGCCATGTTTATTGCCCAGATGGGGCATGAAAGCACCAGATTTACCCGACTGGTGGAGAACCTGAATTACGCGGTTGAAAACCTGGTACCGACGTTCGGCAGCCACCGCATCACTCAACAGCAATCCGCCGCACTTGGCAGAACGGCAACGCAACCGGCAAACCAGAAAGCGATCGCCAATCTGGTATACGGTGGTGAGTGGGGAAAAGAACACCTTGGCAATCAAGTTACCGGTGATGGCTGGAAATATCGCGGTCGCGGGCTGAAGCAAATCACCGGACTCAGCAATTACCGCAACTGTGGCCACGCGCTGAAGCTGGACCTTGTAACCCACCCGGAGCTGCTTGAACAGGATGAATACGCCGCGCGCTCAGCCGCATGGTTCTATGTATCTCGCGGTTGCCAGCTTCATTCCGGAGACGTGGAGCGCGTAACACTGCTTATCAATGGCGGGCGAAACGGACTGGATAAACGCCGCACGCTGTTTAATTTAGCGAAATCCGTTCTGGTGTGAGGTGAATGTGGGTATCGAAACGATAATCGGGCTGGCCGCGTTGATAATTTCCGCTATCGCCGGTGCTTTTGGCCTGGGTCATATTCGCGGCGCCAGCAAAGCGGAAGCAAAAGCTGACCAGCAGCGCAACGAAGATAACGCAGCGGCAATGGTCGCAGCAGCCGAACGCAGGGTAGAAAAAACGAAAGAGGCCAGCAATGTACAGCAGACTGTTAACCATATGCCTGGCGACGATGTTAATCGCGAGCTGCGTGACACGTGGAAGCGTCCCGGTGGTGGTTGATACTGCCTGTGACTGGGTAAAGCCAATCTACCTGACCGATCATGACATTGACGTTATGGACCGCCAGACGAAGAAAGACATCCTGGCGCATAACAAAGCGTGGCAGAAAAATTGTAATATTCATTAAAAACATCCCCTCGGAAAGATAATAAAGTTCAGATCAAACCGAGGGGGAGCGTTAATTATCGTGCAAGAAACTTAACAAACTCGATGATAGCGGTGGCTACTGTTACCGTGTTGGCGCCGTTAGCTATCCAAGAACTTAAGCCGGATTTCCAAAGTTTTTGGGCAATCTTTTCTGGCTGTGGTTCTGGAGTATGACGAGTCTCTTCTATTAGTTGGCGAACTTTATTGATATCTACGCCTTCTTTAAACAGGGGCGCTAATTCTTCTGGTATACCTGAGTCGATTAGCACTGCCTTACCGTTTCCCTGAAACAAAGTGTCGTGCGCCTCAAGTTGTACATCACCAGAAGCAACAATACCTATTCCATTATTGATGAACTGACAGCCTGTAAATGTTGCTTTCGTCATAAGCATTAACCTCTGTGATTGAGCTGTGCATAAGCCTAAGTGATGAAAAAATCTTTCTCACTCATTTGAATTTTACCCTATCCACACCTGGAGATCCTTTCCGGAGTTTTTACAATATTGTTAAATTCACGGAGTTGAGATGAATGTCACTATAGACAGCATCCAGTATATTCCTGCCGGTTCGGTTTCATCTCGGATCGGAATTGCCATTTCCACACACCAGCGCGCGGACATTCTCAAACGTGCACTCGAAAAGCATATGAAGCATCTGCCAGCCAGTGCGCTAGTGGTTGTTATTGATGATGGTTCAAAACCAGCAGCGGTAGTGCCCGACGGCGTTCAGCTGCTTCGACATGAAACATCCCTTGGCATTGTTGCTTCGAAGAACGCTAGCCTGTCAGCCCTGATGGATGCCGGGTGTGAGCATCTGTTTTTATGGGATGATGACGCCTGGCCTATTGCTGATAACTGGCACCTCCCTTACATCCAATCGCCAGAGCCGCACCTGGCTTACCAGTTTCTCGATCTGGCAGGAACGAATAAGCTGAAGGATATGGCGGTCCTGTACCGGGATGATAAGCACATCGCTTACACCGGGCAGCGCGGCGTGATGCTGTATTACCACCGTAGCGCTATCGAGAAGGTTGGCGGTTTCGATCCGGTTTACGGTCGCGGCATGTACGAACACAGCGACCTCGCCCTACGCATCCATAATGCTGGCCTGACGACATGGGCTTACGGTGATGTGGTCGGTTCAGAAAAGCTGATCCATTCTCTCGATGAGCATGAAGCCGTAGAGCGTTCGGTACCGCGTCCCGACCGACAGGCGCTGGTGGAACGTAACGTGAAGATCCATAACGAACGGCGTGATGCCGGGTTTACTGGTTACGTTGAATACCGCCAGCAGCGCGACGTGGTTATCACAACGCTGCTTACCAGTCAGCCTGACCCGCAGCGCGGCACGAAAATGTCGGCCTCGCCTGACATGCTGAGCAAATGGGCGGCCTCGCTTCGCCAGTGTGGTCGTATAGCGCTGGTGGATGAATTACTGACGGCCCCGGAAGATGTTGAGCTATGTCGCGTTCCTGACGTGAAGATGAATGTCTACTTTCGTCGCTGGTTGCACATCTGGCAGCACCTGCGAGATCACCCTGAATACCGGTTCGTCTGGTGTACTGATGGTACCGATGTCGAAATGCTTCGCGCGCCGTGGGAAGAAATGGAACCCGGGAAGGTGTATGTCGGTTCTGAACCGAAGACCTACGCTGACTCCTGGGCGAAACAGAATCATCCTGAGCGTATCTATCAGGAGTTCATTGAAGAGCATCGCAACGATGTGATGCTAAACGCTGGGCTGCTGGGTGGTACCCGCGCTGATGTGATGGCGTTTGTTCACGGCATCATCCGTCTTTACTACCGGATCGAGAGCTATCGTTTCTGGAAGAAAGAACAGGCTGGCGCCGCGGTGGGGGACATGATCGCTTTTGGCATTGTCGCTAAGTCTTTTGGCGATCGCATTGTCACCGGCCCGCGCATCCATACAGTTTTTAAAACTGATGGCATCGGCAAAGAAAATGCCTGGTGGCGCCATAAATAACAGGAGTTCTTATGATTTCGTATGAGGTTGAGTTCCCGACTGAAAAATCGTTTAGCTTAAAAATTAATGGTTACTCTTCAGCAGAGGGACTGGACTGTAAAACGGTTGAGGCTATTGGCGGAGACGTCAAAGTACAAATCGATAAGAAAATAATGCTGACTGTACCTTATCGTGAAGACATTACGGCAGACTTTACTCTTGAAGGTTACAAGCAGCGCGCTGAAACTCACGCGAAAACTGTAATCGATCAGATTGTGAATGCGGCTCAGCACCGAGCCGCTGACGATTTAATTCAGGAAGTTACGAACGCGGTTGCTTCTTCTGAATTATTTTCTCAACTCTCTTAATCGCTTCGTGAGCATCTGGGGCAGATGAAATTTCAGGCGGTGTAACCTCCTTCAGTACATCCATCAGAACGTCCCCAACATTCTGTTTTGGTGACAGCTTGTTAACAGCTTCAATAATCAAAGAAAAAACCAGTTTATTGGTGGCTTTTTCAATCTTTAATTCACGTTGTAAATCTGCAACTGCTTTTTCCAGTTCTGACATGGAACCCATGGGTATTTTCCTTTTCGGAGGTAATCAGCCATCCCCCCGCGACAGAGTGCGCCAGTGTCCCACCACTGACGGGCTGAATGCTTACCTTAACCAGGGTTAAAACGAAGCAACACCCTGATATTCAGACAGTAGCCGCCATCGTGCGGCTTTTTTATTGGAGATTCGCTGGTGGCTGAAGAGATTAAGTTTGTGGTGGTCGGCCATCACTCTCGCACAGGACATGCACAACGTCTTGCTGCGCTGCTGGATGCTCATCTGCTGATTGATGACGGTAACCACGGTGCGAACTGGAATCATCGCCGCGCGCTTGAGTGGGCAGCAGAACAAACCTGCCGGGTAGTGGTGCTGGAAGACGACGCGATACCGGTACCCGGATTCATCGAAAAGGTAACCGACTGGTTAGCGCGCTGCCCAGATGATCTTCTGAGTTTTTACCTCGGAACTGGTCGGCCTCCTCAGTACCAGATGCAAATAGCCGAACGGCTAATCATTGCTGATAAAGCTCGATATGAATTCATTTCGTTTCCTCGCCTGATTCATGGTGTGTGCTACAGCGTACCGCCTCATCGCATCAGCCGTGTGCTATCCCGATGGGATAACGGCAAGCCCGCCGATTACGCTGTGGGGGATGCCTGGGGCGATTCAGTGGTCTATCCGTGTTACTCGCTGGTGGACCATGCTGACGGCGAACCGGTTGATCGTCACCCAGACTCAGCGCCACGCACAGAGCGCCGCCGGGCGTGGAGGTTAGCCTGATGCCAGCGTTAATACCGAGGGCATGCCGCAAGCGTGGCTGTCCTGGCACAACCACAGACCGCTCAGGCTATTGTCCCAAGCACCTTAACGAAGGCTGGCAGCAGCATCAGCGAGGACAGAGCAGGCATCAGCGAGGTTACATGGGTTGATGGTGCAGGCGTATTAGCTCAGGAGCTTGAAAAGGTACTTCCTTGCGCTGTCGCGACCAGCGGCGAAGGAGTTGATAGTGAGGGGGGTATTATTCAGGATACGAAATCTGTTGATTATTCAGCGCTATCAGCTCTTTATGTTGAGGCGTTTAAAGAAGTCTCGTCGCGACTTATTTGCCTGGAAAATGAGATCAAAAATTTGCGCGGCGGTACTGCATCGCCAGAGGCGGCGATGACTGAAGCCGAGGCGGCGAAAAAAGACGCTGAAAACTTGGATCAAGCAGATAACCCGAATAATCAATAGGCCGTACCATCTTGATCTGGCCCCTCTTTGAAACTACTGTCTATATATACAGTATTTTTGTGAGGTAATGATGCCACGCACAGCAGACATAAATGCCGCATTTATAGCGGCTATTGAGCTTAACCCAAAAGGTTATCGCTATCTGAGGACAGATAGCTTCGTTCAGAAGTTGAGGGGCTTTAACTGGCATTTTACCAGAGCCGATGCAAATTCGTGGATAGAGCGGAACCAGCCTGGCTTCGCCGACAAGACAACTGACGGCAGTGATAACAGATACTGGATCCTGCGCAACATGGGGAGAGTTCTCTAATGGGATTTCCTTCACCAGCAACAGACTACATTGAGCGCCGACTAACCCCAGCAATTCTGTGCAATATGGGGGCTGATAGCAGGGTGCTCGAAACTGATATGGGGTTTGCGGTCATAGAGCCAGCAACGAAAAAGACGCCTGGAGATGTGTTGTTAATTTTGTGCGACGGCCACACACAATTTGCAAAACTCATGGGAAAGGCGCTCATTACGGATGATGGTGAAGCGATTGAGGGAGCAGCGCTTGAAGAAGTGGAAGTGCTGGGTAGGGTGACATTCTTCATCAATCGTGCATTAGATGATGATTGCCCTGCAATATAGATAAATTTCCCCATGCTTCACTGACGAATAACCAGCCATAAGCGGCTGGTTTTTTTTATGTGGTTTTAGTCGTCACGATAGGATTTTCTCTCCATCGCATGATGGCCATCCTTAAAGTTCAAAGGAAGTTTTGCATTATCACTTCTTCAAAATCGCATTCCCCAAAATAAAAGCTAAGCGAATGAAAAATATAGTGAAAATTAAGAATGAAAATGTAATAAAATCAGCCAGAAAAACATGGTTAACTGGCTGATTAATAACATTTAATTGGAGGTTGTAGAACTCTGCTTCTGGAACAGTTCCCGGAAGACCGGATAGATGTCATCCTGGTCACGAATGTGCTGCATCGCAAAGTTATCAAACATCGCTTGCAGATGCTCATACTCACGCCATAGCGTCTGGTGGGCGCGACGGGTAATTTCAATGTAGCTGTAGTAACGCACCACCGGCAGGATCTTCTTCGCCAGAATTTCATGACACAGCGGCGAGTCATCCGCCCAGTTATCGCCATCCGATGCCTGCGCGGCGTAGATGTTCCACTGCGCCGGATCGTAGCGCTCCTTCACTACCTCATCCATCAGCTTCAGGGCGCTCGACACGATGGTGCCACCGGTCTCCTGCGAGTAGAAGAACTCATGTTCATCCACCTCTTTCGCCTGAGTGTGATGGCGGATGTAGACCACCTCCACGTTCTTATACGTTCTGCTCAGGAACAGATAGAGCAGAATATAAAAACGCTTAGCCATATCCTTGGTGGCCTGATCCATTGAACCTGACACGTCCATCAGGCAGAACATCACCGCCTGGCTGGAAGGCTCAGGGCGTTTTTCGTAGTTCTTGTAGCGCAGGTCGAACGTGTCGATAAACGGCACCCGGTCGATCTTCGCCCGCAGTTCGGCAATCTCTTTTCGCAGGCGCTCCTCTTCCAGCAGTTGCGCCGGTTCCGTGTTTTCCACTACTTTCAGGCTGGTTTCCAGCTCGCGCAGTTCGCGCCGTTTGCCTGCCGTCATCGCCGTGCGTCGCGCCAGCGAGTTTTGCAGTGAACGCACCACGCTGATGTTGGCGGGCACCCCATTTGCGGTATAGCCCGCACGATGGGTTTTGTATTCGTTGAGCTGACGGTGCTGATTCTTTCTCAGATTCGGCAGGGCCAGATCCTCAAACAGCAGATCGAGATATTCGTCTTTTGAAATCTGGAAGACAAACTCATCCTGGCCTTCTCCGTCCTGGCTGGCTTGCCCCTGACCGCTGCCAGAACCGCCGCCTCCGCCTTGGGGTCGCTCGATTCTGTCATTCTGGACGAAGTGGTCATTACCTGGGTGTACACGATGGCGAAGGCCGCCACGCCCCTGATGAAACATCGGTTCGCTGATGTCATCGTTGGGGATGGAGACGGATTCGCCGCTGTCGACGTCGGTCACCGAGCGTTTGTTGATGGCCTCGGAGATCGACTGTTTAATTTGCGCTTTATAACGGCGCAAGAAGCGCTGGCGATTCACCGTGCTCTTGTTTTTGCCGTTAAGACGCCGGTCAATAAACCAGGTCATATATCCCCCGTACTGCATTTGCCAACTTGCAGCGTCCGTAAGTGCCGGACATTTTGTTGGCCCGGTAAGCGCGTTACCGGGCACTTGTTTTAAGACGATTTACGCACGCGCAGATACCATTCACAAAGCAGGCGGACCTGTTTGCGCGTATAGCCTTTTTCCATCATACGGTCGACAAAATCGTCGTGCTTTTTCTGCTCGTCGGTTGAGGTTTTGGCGTTGAACGAGATAACCGGCAACAGCTCTTCCGTGTTAGAGAACATTTTCTTCTCTATAACGGTGCGCAGTTTTTCGTAGCTGGTCCAGTTCGGATTGCGGCCGTTGTTATGCGCTCTGGCGCGCAGCACGAAGTTCACAATCTCGTTTCGGAAGTCTTTCGGGTTGCTGATCCCGGCTGGTTTCTCGATTTTTTCAAGTTCCGCGTTCAGGGATTCACGGTCAAACAGCTGGCCAGTATCCGGGTCGCGATACTCCTGATCCTGGATCCAGAAGTCAGCGTAAGTGACGTACCGGTCGAAGATGTTCTGGCCGTATTCGGAATAGGATTCCAGATAGGCGGTCTGGATCTCTTTGCCAATGAACTCGGCGTATTTCGGGATCAGGTAGCCTTTCAGGAACTCCAGGTAGCGTTCAGCCTGCTCCTGTGGGAACTGTTCACGTTCAATTTGCTGTTCCAGCACGTAGAACAGATGTACCGGGTTGGCGGCCACCTCCGCGTGGTCGAAGTTAAAGACGCGGGAGAGGATCTTAAACGCGAAACGCGTCGACAGACCGTTCATCCCTTCGTCGACCCCGGCGTAATCGCGGTATTCCTGGTACGATTTCGCTTTCGGGTCGGTATCCTTCAGGCTTTCGCCGTCATACACGCGCATTTTTGAGTAGATGCTGGAGTTTTCCGGCTCTTTCAGGCGCGACAGGATCGAGAAGCGCGACAGCGTTTCCAGCGTTCCCGGTGCGCAAGGGGCATGGACCAGCTCACTGTGGTTGAGCAGTTTTTCGTAAATCTTGATCTCCTCGGAGATCCGCAGGCAATAAGGCACTTTGACGATGTACACACGGTCAAGGAACGCCTCATTGTTTTTGTTGTTACGGAAGGTCACCCATTCAGATTCGTTAGAGTGGGCAAGGATAATCCCGTTAAACGGCAGGGCGGAAATACCTTCCGTCCCGTTGTAGTTCCCTTCCTGGGTGGCGGTCAGCAGCGGATGCAGCACTTTGATCGGTGCTTTAAACATCTCGACGAATTCCATAATCCCCTGGTTGGCACGGCACAGCGCACCGGAATAGCCGTAGGCATCCGGGTCGTTTTGCGCGTGATGCTCCAGCTTACGGATATCGACTTTACCCACCAGCGCCGAGATATCCTGGTTGTTCTCGTCACCGGGTTCTGTTTTGGCAATGGCGATCTGCTCGAGGATAGACGGCCACACTTTCACGACGCGGAATTTGGTGATGTCCCCGCCAAACTCGTGCAGACGTTTTGCCGCCCACGGCGACATGATCGTACCGAGATAGCGATGGGGAATGCCAAACTCTTTTTCCAGAATTTGCGCATCCTCTTGCGGATTAAACAGGCACAGCGGATGGTCATTGACCGGGCTGCGCTCGCCGTTGGCGCTCAGCACATAGATCGGCACGCGCTGCATCAGCGCTTTCAGCCGTTCAGCCAGGGAGGATTTACCCCCACCGACAGGACCCAGCAGGTAAAGGATCTGTTTCTTCTCTTCCAGCCCCTGAGCGGCATGCTTCAGGTAGGAGACGATCTGCTCAATGGCGTCTTCCATGCCATAGAACTCTTCAAACGCCGGGTATCGGGCGACCACCCGATTCGAAAATAGACGGGAAAGCCGTGGCTCCAGGGCAGTATCAACCATGTTTGGCTCACCAATAGCCATCAATAGCCGTTCTGCCGCATTGGCATAGGCACTGCGATCTTGCCGACAAATGGTAAGAAACTCCTGCAGTGTGAACTCTTCGTCCTTGGCAGCTTCGTAGCGCTGGCGATAGTGATCGAATATATTCATGGCATGCCGTCCTTTCGTTTTTTAGCACAGGATAAGAGCCGTTCGTATGAGTAGTGGAGGCTCCCGGAAGAGAATTTTTCGCACCTCACTGCCAGAGCAGCAACCTGTGTGCCAGGTCGAAGGCTATGAACCGCAGGGTGTTCAGCAAAACCTCTTCTTAAATTAAAGCGTAGATGGCAATTGCAAAACTTGCATACGGATAAAATCTACTTTCAATGACATATCAATAACTCATCCAAAAATTTCCACTGCGGTTATAAGCGAAAAGCGGGTTTTTCATTTATCGGTCACATAAATGAAAGCGGGATGTCATCTGAAAAATGAAAAATAACGGGTTAATCAAACGGATTAGCGCGCAAAAAATTTTGGGATGTACGGGAATGGCGGTTACACTTCACCCGCTGATTATTTGACTACAGGAAAGAATGGATTGTGACCAAACTCAAACTTCTGGCATTGGGCATCCTTGCCGCTACCGCAGCGAGCACCGTACAGGCTGAGAGCCAGTGGACTGTTGGCGCGGGTGCTGGCGTGATTAACAGCCCGTACAAGCAGTATGACCGCGACGTTTATCCTGTCCCCGTTGTCACCTATGAAGGCGATAACTTCTGGTTCCGTGGGTTGGGCGGTGGCTACTATCTGTGGAACGATACGGCCGATAAGCTCTCCATCATGGCCTATTACGATCCAACGCACTTTAAACCAGGCGACAGCGACAGCAATGCGCTTCGTCAACTGGACAAACGCAGAAGCTCACTGATGGCGGGGCTTTCTTACGTCCATAATACCGAGTATGGCTTCCTGCGCACTGCGCTGGCGGGCGATACCCTGGACAACAGCAACGGCTTCATCTGGGATCTGGCGTGGCTTTATCGCTATACCAACGGCGCAGTGACGCTGACGCCGGGTATCGGTGTGCAGTACAGCAGCGAGAATTACAACGACTACTACTATGGCGTGTCTAAAGCGGAGTCTCGCCGCAGTGGTCTGAAGAGCTACAGCGCGGATGATGGCTGGGATCCGTACCTGGAACTCACCGCCTCGTATAACTTCCTCGGTGACTGGAATGTGTACGGTACTGGCCGTTACATTCGTCTGAGCGATGAAGTGAAAGACAGCCCGATGGTCGACAAGTCCTGGTCTGGCATCTTCTCCGTGGGTGTGACCTACAAGTTCTGACCAGAACGTGATGCATTAAAACGGGGCGCTAGCGCCCCGTTTGTTTTTTTATGATGCCTGAACAATATTAGCGCTTCACAATCTTGATCGTCTGGCCTAAGCGGGACGGTTTTTCTTCGCTGGTTTTCTGCGGCGCGGTCACGCACGCGGTTTCCACGCACACGAAGGTCTTGTAACCGTCATCCGGGATATCCGCCATGCTGACGGAAAGGGCAGGGCCCGGGTTCCAGCCCACCACGTTGCTGTGGTGGTGATGAACCACATCAATACCGCGGTTCAGCGCGCTGTCGTGGATGACGCTACAGGCTTCCGGGTGCAGATACACGCGGTCGGTACGATCCGGGAAAGTCTGCACGCCGTCGTCCAGCTTGCCTTCTTTCGCGTTATCCACTTTGTCGATAAAGGTATCGCCAAGTCCGCTCACCTTAACGGCCTGAATGTCGCCTACGTTGAAATAGGTGTGCAGGGCGGACGTTGTTTCGAATTCGCCGTGCGCTTCCAGTTCAATTTCGCAGGTTTTACCCAGCTTGAAGCGGGCATACAGGGTGAACTCGTGTGGCCACAGGGCACGCGTTTCATCATTCGCCTGGAGTTCAAAGGTCAACACCGCACCGTTTTCATCTTCATTGTGGGCTTTCAGCGTCCACTGCTGGTTACGGGCGAAACCGTGTGAGGGTAAACCCTGCTGCGCTGACGGGCCAAACCATGGCCAGCAGATCGGTACGCCGCCGCGGATCGCCGCCCCTTTTTTGAACGAGGTGGCCTCGCTCAGCCACAGGCCTTCTTCTTCACCTTCTGGTTTCCAGGAGAGCAGGTGGGCGCCATTGAGCGCTACGGAGGCTTTAACGCGCGGATGATCAACGACGATGATATCAGCACCGTCGATCTGACGGCGGGAGAGCACAGGGGTAAGTTGTTCGACTACCGGAAGTGCAAAAATTTTATTAATCATTAAGCAATCCTCTGTCTAAAAACAATAAAAAAGGCGACCGAAGTCGCCTTTTAGGATCAAGCACTCATCTCAACTTATTTGGAGATGTGAGCGATCAGGTCCAGTACTTTGTTAGAGTAGCCAGTTTCGTTGTCGTACCAGGAAACCAGTTTCACGAAGTTGTCGTTCAGTGCGATACCTGCTTTAGCATCGAACACGGAAGTGCACACTTCGCCGTTGAAATCGGTAGATACAACGTCGTCTTCGGTGTAACCCAGAACGCCTTTCATTGGGCCTTCGGAAGCAGCTTTGATTGCTTTCTTAATTTCTTCATAAGAAGCAGCTTTTTCCAGACGAACGGTCAGGTCAACAACGGATACGTTAGGAGTTGGAACGCGGAACGCCATACCAGTCAGTTTGCCATTCAGTTCTGGCAGTACTTTACCTACTGCTTTAGCAGCACCGGTAGAAGATGGGATGATGTTCTGAGCCGCGCCACGGCCGCCGCGCCAGTCTTTGTGAGACGGGCCATCAACGGTTTTCTGAGTAGCGGTGGTTGCGTGAACGGTAGTCATCAGACCTTCGATGATGCCGAAGTTGTCGTTGATAACTTTAGCCAGCGGTGCCAGGCAGTTAGTGGTGCAGGATGCGTTGGAAACGATGTCCTGGCCAGCGTAAGTTTCGAAGTTTGCACCGCGAACGAACATTGGGGTGTTGTCTTTGGAAGGACCAGTCAGAACAACTTTCTTCGCACCCGCAGTGATGTGTTTACGTGCAGTTTCGTCGGTCAGGAAGATACCGGTAGCTTCAGCTACAACGTCAACACCGATTTCGTTCCATTTCAGGTTAGCTGGGTCTTTCTCAGCAGTAACGCGGATGGTTTTGCCATTAACAACCAGGTGGCCGTCTTTCACTTCAACGGTGCCGTCGAAACGACCGTGAGTTGAGTCGTACTTCAGCATGTACGCCATGTATTCAGCGTCCAGGAGATCGTTGATACCAACGATTTCGATGTCAGAACGTTTCTGAGCAGCACGGAAAACAATACGGCCGATACGGCCAAAACCGTTGATACCTACTTTGATAGTCATATATTCCACCAGCTATTTGTTAGTGAATAAAAGGTTGCCTGTAAAATTACAAAAACCTTACGCAGCGTCAAGCGGAATCGTGTCAATCATTGCGACAAATCAATCCTGTGACTAACGTTTGTGCGACTGACTCGCCTCACTTTCCCTTTGAGCTAGCAACCACATGGGGGCTGCGCCCGGAATTTTAAAGGCCTCGCAGGATTAAAATGTGAAATTGATCACAATTGCCTGACCGCCTTTTCGCGACACATAAGTTTAGAACAAAAGTGCACGCGCGGGTGTTAATGTTTTGTTAGAATCTGGGTTAAAAGATGTCTGTTTCAACAGCGAGATGTAAGCATATGTCGAACCAACGTAACCCCGACGATTTGAAAAAAAACCTTACAGAGATGCAGTTTTACGTGACGCAAAATCACGGCACAGAACCGCCGTTTTCCGGGCGTTTGCTGCACAATAAACGGGAAGGCGTCTACCACTGCCTGGTGTGTGATGCACCGCTGTTTAACTCCCAGACGAAGTACGATTCTGGCTGCGGCTGGCCGAGCTTTTACGAGCCTGTCAGCGATGATGCGATCCGCTACCTGACGGACACCTCGCACGGCATGGTGCGCACCGAAATTCGCTGCGGGAACTGTGACGCCCATCTCGGGCATGTCTTCCCGGATGGCCCGCAGCCGACGGGGGAGCGTTTCTGTGTAAATTCGGCTTCCATGAGCTTTACCGATGATGAAAACGGCGACCATACCAAGGGTTGAAAAAACGATTCAGCAAATTATTCCTTTGAAAGGGAGAGATCATGAATATTGATGACATGATTGCAGGTATGACCCCGGAGGTTTATCAGCGTCTGGTGACGGCCGTTGAGCTGGGAAAATGGCCGGACGGTGTGGCGCTTACACCTGAGCAAAAAGAGAACAGTTTGCAACTGGTGATGCTGTGGCAGGCGCGTCACAATACCGACGCGCAGCACATGACCATCGACACTAACGGTCAGATGGTGATGAAAAGCAAGCGCGAGCTGAAAGAAGAGTTCGGCATCACGCCGAAGCCGATTGCGACGATGAAAATGCAATAACGGTGCGGGTTGATGCCCTCACCCAACCCTCTCCCAAAGGGAGAGGGCTTGATTGTCTTACTACTGATGCGGGATCCCAAGCGACTCCGCCAGCTGTTTCGCGAGCTGGTTTTCGTCGTCAGCCCCATACTCCCAGAACATGGCGCCAGCCAGACCTTTCTCCTTAATGTAATCCGCTTTGATCGCCACGGATCGCGGGTTCTCATAGGAAATCGCAAACAGCGCCTTCCCGTCGGCGGATTTCACCGACAGCCACGGCACCTTCGCCTGTTCGTCCCAGTGCTCGGTAAAGCGTTTCTGCGGATCGTTCAGCAGCTTGCGGACGATATCGTTGTATTTCACATAGGTATCTTTGGTCAGATCATAGCCAAGCGATTTGAACAGGCCCAGTTCCTGCGGCCCGAAGTAGGGCTGCGTCACCGGATTGTTCTGCGCGTCCGATTTGCTCCAGTCGATACCCGGTTCAACGGCGCGCTTCGGCACGCGCCCATAGAAACCAATTCCGAGGTTCATCTGCTGCGGCTTCAGCCCGGCGGCCAGATAGTTATTCACCACAAAATCGACGCTGTACTTGTCTGCGGCAGCCACCGTTGGCCAGGCGCTGGAGTCATACAGATTCGCGTTAAAATACTGTGTACCGTACGCCATGTCGTAGGTCATCAGGTTGATGTAATCGAGCAGGGGGGCAATAGCTTTCACATCCACCCAGCTTTTCGGACTTTCCGCATTCGCGCCCACCGCAATCGTGACCAGCTTTTTCTTACCAAACGCGTCACGCATCTCTTTTAACAGCGCGGTGAAATTATCCCGGTCGGCAGGGGTGCTTTCGACAAGTCCCCACGCGCCGTTGACCGGATATTCCCAGTCCAGGTCGATCCCGTCCAGGCCGTATTGACTGACGATCTCCTGCGCGGAGCGAATAAACACCGCGCGACTCTCTTTGGTTGCCGCTGCGCCAGAAAAACCACGCGCCCCCCAGCCGCCAACGGAAAGCAGGACTTTCAGGTTCGGGTTTTGTTTACGAAGCTGAGGAAGTAACGCCAGATCGGATGCCACCTTAGGTGATAACCAGATTTGATGCAGTTTTGCCGGATCTTTCAGCGCGGCGTTTGTTTCGTCTTTCTCGTTGTTATAGACCAGACCAAACGAGTAGTTGAGGTGGGTGATCTGGCGGACGTCCAGTTTATTAATATCGCCACCCGGTCCGGCGGTAACATCGCCACCCCCATTGAAGTAACCCACGGACATCAGGGGCGCGGCGGAAGCCAGTGACGCGCAAAGCAAGGGTAATGCTGCCAGCAAGGGCAAACGTTTCATATAAGTTCCTCTTTGACTGAATAAAAATAACCACGCCACAGAAAAGGCGTGGCGAAAAAACAGCCTGAAGAGAATAGCATCGCCGTTTCGCTTGTGATGCGAGGGAGTTCACTTTATGGGGATTGGGGAAGAAATGCCGGGTGGCGCTGACGCTTACCCGGCCTACAAAACCAGAGAAAGTAGGCCGGGTAAGGCTAAGCCTTCACCCGGCTAAAAAGCTTACGCCTGCGTCTCCATCCAGTCAGCCAGCGTATACAGCGTTGCGCCTTCTGCTGCCATATCCATAAACGCCTGAGCGCTGTCCTGCGGCTGAATATTTACCCCGCGACAGCCGTCGGTGATGACATTCACGGTATAGCCCAACTGGAGCGCATCCAGCACGGTGAACTTCACGCAGTAATCCGTCGCCAGGCCCAGCACAATCAGCTCGGTGATCTCATGGTGGCGCAACCACGCGTCCAGCGCCGTCTTCTGACGATGACCGTTATCAAAGAACGCGCTGTAGCTGTCGATGGTTGGGTTTTCACCTTTGTGGAACACCGCGTCGATGGCCTTCTGGTTCAGCAGCGGATGCAGCTCAGCGCCCTCCGTCTGCTGCACGCAGTGATCGGGCCAGAAGTTTTGCGCCAGCCCGTCCAGATCGCCCTGGCTGTAAGGCTCAACGTTGTGCTGGCTGGCAAAGCTGCCGTGGTTTGCCGGATGCCAGTCCTGACTCGCCACCACCGCTTCACCACGAGCTTTACACCACGCAATCAGCGAATTCGCGACGTCTACGGTGCTGTCGCCTTCCGCGACGGCCAGCGCACCACCCGCACAGAAATCATTTTGCAAATCGACCAGTAACAGGGCGCGTTGCTTCATGGGATCTCCTTATTCGTCCGGCGTCAGTTCACCGCGCAGGTTTTGCATCATGGCGCGGCGAATGGAATCAATATCCAGATCCTGACTCAGTAAATAGTGAAGTTTAGTCAGCGTTGCCTCAACGGTCATATCGAAACCACTTATCACGCCTGCGTGAGCCAGAGCATTACCGGTGGCGTAGCCGCCCATATTGACCTTGCCGGACATACACTGGGTGAGGTTGACCACCACAATCCCGCGATCGCTCGCCTCCTGAAGCTCTTTCAGGAACTCACCGTTCTGCGGGGCGTTACCCACACCATAGGAGCGCAGGATCAGCGCCTTCACCGGCTGGCGCAGGAAGTTGCGCACCACGTCGGCGGAGATCCCCGGATAAATCGTCACCACGCCAATCGGCTGCGGGGTGATCGGATGAACGATCAGCTCGCCTGCCGTATTTGGTGCGGGCGGCGTGCCCAGACGACGGATATGGATCCCCGCTTCCAGCAGCGGTTGCAGGTTAGGTGAGGCAAAAGCGTCAAAGCCATCGGCGTGCGCTTTAGTGGTACGGTTCCCGCGGTACAGTCGGTTGTTGAAGAACAGCGTTACCTCGTTGATCGGGTAATTAGCGGCCACGTACAGGGAGTTAAGCAGGTTGATCTGCCCGTCTGAACGCAGTTCCGCCAGCGGGATCTGCGAACCGGTCACGATGACGGGCTTGCTCAGGTTCTCCAGCATGAAGGAGAGCGCCGAGGCGGTGAACGCCATGGTGTCGGTACCGTGAAGGATCACGAAGCCGTCGTACTGGTCGTAATGGGCTTTAATATCATCCGCAATATGCTGCCAGTCTTCCGGCGTCATGTCGGAGGAGTCCATCAGCGGCTCATATTCGTGGATGGTAAAGTCCGGCATTTCCGGACGGTGAAATTCAGGCATCAGCGCCAGCTGGCGCTGCAAGTGGCCGGAAACCGGGATATAGCCATTTTCTGAGCGCTGCATACCGATGGTACCGCCGGTATAGGCGACATATATTGATTTCTTCTGCATGGTAATGAGTTCTTGTTCTTCAAAAGAAAAAATCCCCTCTTCACGGGAAGAGGGGACGGTTTTTAACGCACGTTCGCGCAGGTCAGGCAAAACGCGTAACAGCTCTGTGGATCATTAAAGGCTGCGAGCTTGTCGCTCTCCGCTTTCATGGCTTTCGCCGCGGTCGCCACCGGCGCCGGCAGATAAGCCTGAAGCGCGTCCGGCAGCATGGCACGGACGGAGCCGGACATGCTGTCCATGACCATATCGAAGAACGTCGGTTCGTCCTGATAATAGTCCACGTGCCACTGCTTGAGCTTCGCCAGCTCCGCCGCTTTCTTCACGGCGTCGTCGAAATCACCCAGGCTGTCTACCAGACCGTTGCTCTTCGCATCCTGGCCGGTCCAGACGTGGCCCTGCGCGATCTGGTCAATCTGGTCTGGCGTCTTTTTACGGGAGTCCGCAACCAGCGTGATGAAACGTTTATAGCCACTCTCAATGCTGAGCTGCATCATCTCAGACACCTCAGGCGGCAGGGATTTGGTAACGGACACGTCTGCCAGCGGCGAGGTGGAAACGCCGTCGGTGTGGACGCCGAGATAATCCAGGCTGTTCTCAACGGTGTTGATCACACCGAAGATGCCAATCGAGCCGGTCAGCGTGCTTGGGTTAGCCACGATGTAGTTGGCTGGCGTCGAGATCCAGTACCCCCCGGAAGCCGCCATGCCGCCCATCGAGACCACTACCGGCTTGCCTGCGGCGCGCGCGGCGGCCAGTTCAGCACGGATCACTTCAGAGGCGCTGACGCTGCCGCCAGGGCTGTTCACCCGCAGGACAATTGCCTTCACTTTCGGATCCAGGCGCGCATCGCGGATCTGCGACGCGGTGGTGTCTCCGCCGACGTTCCCCGGCGTTTCTTCCCCGTCCATAATGGCCCCGTTAGCAAACACCACGGCGATGCTGTCACCGCTGTCGTCCGATTTTTTCGCGGCGTAGTCATACATGCTGATGGCGCTGTAGTTTTTGTCCTCTTTACTCCAGCCGAACTGTTTGGTCAGCGCTTTTTCAATTTCAGCGCTGGAACCCAGCTGATCGACCAGTTTGTTATCAAGCGCGTATTTCGCTGTATCGCCGTCCACCTTGCGCAGGCCGTCCAGCACGCCGCGCGCGCCCGGAAAGACCTGCTCAGCGGTAATCTGACGGTTAGCGGCAATGGTGCCGAGGTAGTTCTGCCACAGCTCGCCAATCCAGCGGCTGTCCGCTTCACGAGCGGCAGGGGACATATCATCGCGGATAAACGGCTCCACGGCGGATTTATAGGTCCCGACGCGGAAGACGTGGGTAGTGACCTTCAGCTTGTCGAGTAGCGATTTGTAGTACAGACCGTTAGTGGCGAAGCCATGCAGATCGACCGTGCCCTGTGGCGAAAGCCAGATCTTATTGGCAAAGCTCGCCAGATAATATTGCCCCTGGGTGTAGCTGTCGCCAATGGCAATAACCGGTTTACCGCTGTCGCGAAATTCGCGCAGCGCTTTACCGATGTACTGCATTGACGGCTGATCGGCGCCGGCAAAATCTTTCAGGTCCAACACGATACCGGTAATGTTACGATCGTCTTTGGCCTGACGGATGGTGTCGACAATATCAAACAAGGAGTTTTCCTGGAGACGGTCTGACGTTGCGCCGAACAGCTGGCGACCAATCACGCCCAGACGGTTGCTGGTCGATGGCTTATCAACAATCACCCCGGTGATATCGAGTAACAGCGCGCCGCGCGTCGAATGCTGCGACTGGTTTGCGTTGCTGATATGCATCCAGATACCTGCGCATACCAGGACCAGGAAGATGAAGAAGATGTTCATCACCAGGTTGCGGACGAAGTTGAGCAGTCGCCACGTCCATTTAAAGAAACCGGCAAAGATTCGCCAAAGGGTTCGCATGTATTCTCCCTAACCAGAAAAGGACTGTTTCCGTCGCCACGGGACGGTAATGTGCGGTTATCGTAATGACCCAACCGCCACTTGTCAGCAGGAATCGCCTGCCACGCTGTAACAAATTCTGCTGTCGTGTTAATTTTGTGAGTAAATTTCATGAAAGGAGTTAACCAATGGACGCACTTGAACTGCTTGTTAACCGTCGTAGCGCTTCCCGCCTGGCCGAACCGGCACCCGTCGGCGAGCAGCTGGAAAACATTCTGCGTGCCGGAATGCGTGCGCCGGACCATGGCACATTGCAGCCGTGGCACTTCTTTATCATTGAAGGCGAAGGGCGCGACCGCTTCAGCCAGCTGCTGGAGCAGGGGGCTGTTGCCGCAGGCCAGGATGAGAAGGGGATTGATAAAGCCCGCAACGCGCCGTTCCGTGCGCCGATGATCATCGCGGTAGTCGCAAAATGTCAGGCCGATCATAAAGTGCCGGTCTGGGAGCAGGAGATGTCTGCCGGTTGCGCGGTAATGGCAATGCAGATGGCCGCCGTCGCGCAGGGCTTTAACGGCATCTGGCGTACCGGGCCGCTGACCGGGAGCGCCGCCGTGCGGGAAGGTTTCTCCTGCGGCGAACATGATAAAATTGTCGGCTTCCTCTATCTCGGCACCCCGCAGCTTAAAGCTTCCAGCACCATTAGCGTGCCGGACACTACGCCTTTCGTCAGCCGTTTTTAATCACCCGCGCTAAACTGTCTGGATTCTGAGCATCCGCCGCAGAATTCAGACAGTCATACTTACCTCTTTATGGAATGAGCGCTACCATAGCGCGATTGAGATGACAGGAGACGTCCATGAGCGAGCAAACCATTCGTTTAACGCAATACAGCCACGGAGCCGGTTGCGGTTGTAAAATTTCCCCGAAAGTGCTGGAGACCATCCTGCACAGTGAGCAGGCGAAGTTTGTCGACCCGAACCTGCTTGTCGGTAACGAAACGCGTGACGATGCAGCGGTTTATGACCTGGGTAACGGCACCAGCATTATCAGCACCACTGACTTCTTTATGCCGATTGTCGACAACCCGTTCGACTTCGGGCGCATTGCGGCCACCAACGCCATCAGCGATATCTTTGCGATGGGCGGTAAACCGATCATGGCGATCGCCATTCTGGGCTGGCCGATTAACACCCTGCCGCCGGAAATTGCCCGCGACGTGATTGAAGGCGGACGCTTTGCCTGCCAGCAGGCGGGTATTGCCCTGGCCGGTGGACACTCTATCGATGCGCCGGAGCCGATCTTCGGCCTGGCCGTCACCGGCGTGGTGCCCACCGAACGCGTGAAGCGCAACAGCACGGCGCAACCGGGCTGCAAACTGTTCCTCACCAAGCCGCTGGGCATTGGCGTACTGACCACTGCCGAGAAGAAATCCCTGCTGAAGCCCGAGCATATCGGTCTGGCAACGGAAGTGATGTGTCAGATGAACCTCGCCGGTGCGGCATTCGCCAATATCGACGGCGTGAAGGCCATGACCGACGTGACCGGATTTGGTCTGCTGGGGCACCTCTCTGAAGTCTGTCAGGGCGCAGGCGTGCAGGCGCAGGTCTGGTATCAGGATGTGCCGAAACTGCCGGGCGTGGAAGAGTACATTGCTCAGGGCGCGGTGCCGGGCGGGACGCAGCGCAACTTCGCCAGCTACGGCCATTTAATGGGCGAAATGCCGGAAGCATGGCGTAACCTGCTGTGCGATCCGCAAACCTCCGGCGGTCTGCTGCTGGCGGTGACGCCGGAAGCTGAAGCTGACGTTCAGGCGACGGCTGCCGAGTTTGGCATCACCCTGACGGCCATTGGCGAGCTGGTGACCGCCCGCGGTGGCCGCCCGATGATTGAGATCCGTTAATTCGATGCGGTTGTTTATTGCCGAAAAGCCGAGTCTGGCGCGTGCCATCGCCGATGTGCTGCCCAGGCCGCATCGCAAAGGCGACGGCTTTATCGAATGCGGTAACGGGCAGGTGGTCACCTGGTGTATCGGTCACCTGCTTGAACAGGCGCAGCCGGATGTCTACGACAGCCGCTACGCCCGCTGGAATCTCAACGATCTACCGATTGTGCCGGAAAAGTGGCGTCTCCAACCGCGTCCTTCCGTCACCAAACAGCTCAACGTCATTAAGCGCTTCCTGCATGAGGCGACGGAAGTGGTCCACGCGGGTGACCCGGACAGGGAAGGGCAACTGCTGGTCGATGAAGTGCTGGACTACCTGGAGCTGGCGCCGGAAAAGCGCCAGCAGGTGCAGCGCTGCCTGATCAACGACCTCAACCCTCAGGCGGTAGAGCGGGCCATTTCACGCCTGCGCGCCAACAGCGAATTTATTCCCCTGTGTGTCTCCGCGCTGGCGCGTGCCCGTGCGGACTGGCTATACGGGATCAACATGACCCGCGCCTACACCATTCTCGGGCGCAACGCGGGTTATCAGGGCGTACTCTCCGTCGGTCGTGTCCAGACACCGGTGCTGGGGCTGGTGGTGCGTCGCGACGAAGAGATCGAAAATTTCGTCGCCAAAGACTTCTTCGAAGTCAAAGCGCATATCGTCACGCCGAAAGACGAACGCTTTACCGCCGTCTGGCAGCCGAGCGATGCCTGTGAGTCATATCAGGACGAAGAGGGACGGCTGCTGCATCGTCCGCTGGCGGAGCACGTGGTTAACCGCATTACCGGCCAGCCCGCGATAGTCACCAGCTATAACGACAAACGGGAATCAGAGCCCGCACCACTGCCGTTCTCCCTTTCGGCGTTGCAGATCGAGGCCGCGAAAAAGTTTGGCCTGAGCGCGCAGAACGTGCTCGATATCTGCCAGAAGCTCTATGAAACCTACAAGCTGATCACCTATCCGCGTTCGGACAGCCGCTATCTGCCGGAGGAACACTTCGCCGGACGCCACTCGGTGATGAACGCCATTGGTGTCCATGCGCCGGATCTGTTGCCGCAACCGGCGGTAAACCCGGATACCCATAACCGCTGCTGGGACGATAAAAAAGTCGATGCCCACCACGCGATAATCCCGACGGCGCGCACCAGCAACGTCAACCTGACCGACAACGAAGCAAAAGTCTATAACCTGATCGCACGTCAGTATCTGATGCAGTTCTGCCCGGACGCGGTGTTCCGCAAGTGCGTTATTGAACTGGACATTGCCAAAGGCAAATTTATCGCCAAAGCGCGTTTCCTCGCGGAAGCGGGCTGGCGCACGCTGCTCGGCAACAAAGAGCGTGACGAAGAGAACGACGGTACGCCGCTGCCGGTCGTGGCCAAAGGCGACGAGCTGCTGTGCGAGAAGGGGGAGGTGGTTGAACGACAGACCCAGCCGCCGCGCCACTTCACCGATGCGACGCTGCTTTCGGCCATGACCGGGATCGCCCGTTTTGTGCAGGATAAAGATCTGAAGAAGATCCTCCGCGCCACCGACGGTCTGGGGACGGAGGCGACCCGCGCGGGAATTATCGAATTGCTGTTCAGGCGTGGTTTCCTTGAGAAGAAGGGGCGTTATATCCACTCAACAGAGCCGGGCCGGGCGCTCATCCACTCCCTCCCTGAACTGGCGGCCAGACCGGACATGACCGCGCACTGGGAGTCGGTGCTGACGCAGATCAGCGAAAAGCAGTGCCGTTATCAGGACTTTATGCAGCCGCTGGTAGGGACGCTTTATCAGCTGATAGACCAGGCGCGCAGTACGCCAGTGAAGCGCTTCCGGGGAATGGTCGCCCCGGGCGGCGGGGCGAAGAAACCGTTCAAAAAGAAGAAAAGCGCAGCCAAAAATACAACCGCTTAAACCGTAGGCCGGGTAAGGCGAAGCCGCCACCCGGCGAAAAGCCGCTCTGCGGCCTGAAAAAAGCCCGGTGGCGCTAACGCTTACCGGGCCTACAAGGACGAGAATGCAGCGAAACTAAATCACACCCTGTCCGATCATCGCATCGGCCACCTTCACGAACCCGGCGATATTCGCCCCGCGCACGTAGTTGGTCTGAGACGCCTCGCCGCCATACTCCACGCAGGCGTGATGAATATCGAGCATGATGTGGTGCAGGCGGGCATCCACTTTCTCAGCCTTCCAGCTCATTCTCGCGGCGTTTTGCGCCATCTCGAGGCCGGAGGTGGTCACGCCGCCCGCGTTAGCGGCCTTGCCCGGCGCAAACAGCACGCCCGCGTCCAGGAACAGGTCCGTGGCGTCGATGGTGGTTGGCATGTTCGCCCCTTCGGCCACCGCTTTTACGCCGTTGCTAATCAACGTGCGCGCGGCTTCAGCATCCAGCTCGTTCTGCGTGGCGCACGGCAGGGCGATATCCACCGGCACGCCCCACGGCTGTTTCCCTTCCAGGTAGGTCAGGCCAAACTCCCGGGCGTAATCCGCCACGCGGCCATCGCGGCTGGCTTTGATTTCACACAGGCGCGCCAGTTTCTCCGCCGTGAAGCCCGCTTCATCCACCACCGTGCCGCTGGAGTCAGAGGCGGTCACCACGCGAGCGCCAAACTGCATCGCTTTCTCAATCGCGTACTGCGCTACGTTGCCGGAGCCGGAGACCGCCACGCGCATCCCCTCGAAGCTCAGCCCGTGACGCTTAAGCATCGCTTCAGTGAAATAGACCAGACCGTAACCCGTCGCTTCCGGGCGAATCAGGCTGCCGCCAAACGACAGACCTTTGCCGGTAAAGACGCAGGCGCTGTTGTTGGAGAGCTTTTTCATCATCCCGGCCATAAAGCCCACTTCACGACCCCCCACGCCGATATCTCCGGCGGGAACGTCGGTGTCCGGCCCAAGGTGGCGATAGAGTTCAGTGACCAGCGCCTGGCAGAAGCGCATCACTTCGCCTTCGCTCTTGCCTTTCGGATCGAAATCACTCCCGCCTTTCCCGCCGCCCATCGGGAGCGTGGTGAGGGCGTTTTTAAAGGTCTGCTCGAAGCCGAGGAACTTCAGAATCGACAGGTTTACGGACGGGTGGAAGCGCATGCCGCCCTTAAACGGGCCAATGGCCGAGTTAAACTGCACGCGCCACGCGCGGTTGACCTGCACCTGATTGCGATCGTCCACCCACGCCACGCGGAACTGGATGACGCGCTCTGGCTCTACCAGACGTTCAAGCAGCGCCATCTGGCGGTAGCGCGGATTTTCCTCAAGGAAGGGCCACAGGGTGGTCATGACTTCACGAACGGCCTGGGCAAACTCGCTTTGGTGCGGGTCGCGCTGCTGAACATGGGCAAGAAAGCTTTCCAGAGAGCGTGTCTGATCCATAGATATAAGAACCTCTTATAATAATTTATGCGTGTGGCGGAGATGTTTTGTGTCGTTTTTTTGACTATACCACCCGCACCGCTTTGAGAGGCAAGCAGAAATTTATGCTGCAAGGGAAATTAATGACAGGGCGCGCGTCATAACTAAAAGCGATGACGAGATACATTAAAGATCCCGTCCGGATCGACCGTTATAGATATAAACGATGCAAAGGAAACAAAGTCTATGAACCGTTACGCAATGGCCGCGTTATGTTTGATGGTGTCCGCCGGGGCACAGGCTGATCGCATTCGCCCGGATGTCGAGGTTAACGTGCCGCCAGAGGTCTTTAGCGCTGGCGGCCAGCGTGCGCAGCCGTGTAATCAGTGCTGTATCTATCAGGATCAAAACTATTCCGAAGGCGCAGTGGTCAGGGCGGATGGCGTGCTGTTGCAGTGCCAGCGTGATGAACGCACCCTCAGTACAAACCCGCTGGTCTGGCGTCGCGTAAAAGAATAAACGCTTCCAGCAGCGGTATATCCGCCGGGGCTAAATCATACGTGAACGCGTCTTCTGGCGTACACCATACCAGCGCCGAGTGATAATGCGCCTTCAGCTCACCGCTAAATTCAGGCACATGCCAGGCGTGGAGGTGAATCAGCCGCTGCGACACCTCCCGCTGGTGGCTTGCCACATACCGCGCGGGCACGGCTTCAATGCCGAGCTCTTCGCGCAGTTCGCGGATCAGCGCTTCCGGCTGGGTCTCACCGGCTTCAACCTTCCCGCCCGCAAATTCCCACATTCCTGGCTGATCGGCATGTTCGGGACGCTGCGCCAGCAAAATCTTGCCCTCATTTTCGAGGATGGCCGCAACCACATCGAGTGTTTTCAGCATGTTCGTCAATAATTAATAGCGAAAAACGACATATTATCGTGCCCTTCCAAAGAGTCCAGTCATCAGGAGAATCAGGTGAAAGAGATATCCGCCTGGGTTGCGCCCATGGAAACCCTTCCCGTCAGCCTTAGCCCCATCGCCGCCATGCAGAAAAAACACTTCGGCGCGGTGCTGAACCCCACTCGCTGGTGGGGGCGTATGCCGCGTCTTTTCTGGCTGGTGGCGCTGTTTGTCGGCTATCTGGAGCGGCGCAAGGCGCGTTTGACCCCGGTTCTCCGATCGCTACTAATGACGCGGGTCTCGCAGATCTGCCACTGCGCATTTTGTATTGATGCCAACAGCCTGCGTCTGGCCGAGCGGAGCGGGGCGCTGGATAAAGTGCAGGCCGTCAGCGACTGGCAAAATTCCACCCTGTTCAGCGAAGAGGAGCGCGCGGCGCTGGCCTATGCGGAAGCGGTCACCGCCACGCCGCCTAAGGTGGATGAAAATATCAAAAGCCTGCTGAAGCGCCACTTTACGGAAGAGACCATCACCGAAATGACGGCTCTGATTGCCTTTCAGAATCTTTCCGCCCGCTTTAACGCCGCGCTGGATATCCCGACTCAGGGGCTGTGCGCCACGTTTAAAGGTAAACCACATGCTGGATAAACATCTCCACCCCCGGCTGAAACCCGGATTAAATCAGCTGGCCGCCGCGCTGGATAAACCGTTTATCACGCCTGATGGCTTAACGCTCGCCGGGTTTGCGATTGGCGTGCTGGCGTTACCTTTTCTGGCGCTGGGCTGGTATCCGGCGGCGCTGATCGCCATTGTGCTGAACCGGCTGCTGGATGGTCTGGACGGCGCGCTGGCGCGTCGCCGTGGCCTGACGGACGCGGGAGGATTTCTTGATATCGCCCTCGACTTCCTGTTTTACGCCCTGGTGCCGTTTGGTTTTGCGCTGGCCGCTCCGGCTGATAATGCGATCGCCGCCGCCTGGCTGCTTTTCGCGTTTATGGGGACGGGCAGCAGTTTTCTGGCCTTTGCCGCGCTGGCGGGGAAGCATGATATCGACAACCCCGGCTATGCGCACAAGTCGCTTTATTACATTGGAGGATTAACGGAAGGAACAGAGACCATCGCGCTGTTTGTGCTGTGCAGCCTGTTTCCGGCGCATTTCGCGCTCTTTGCATGGGTGTTTGGCGCGTTGTGCTGGCTGACCACCACAACGCGCATCTGGAGCGGTTATATCACGCTGAAGTCACTTCCCCGCTAGCGTGCGCTCTCCGGTCCGCGCTCCCCGGTGGAGACCGGGTTCTGCGGATGGCTGCTCCATTCGTACCACCCGCCGTCGTAGACGGCAACGTTCTGCCAGCCCATGGCGCGGGCGTACATAAAGGCTTCAGACGCGCGCCAGCCGGTACCACAGTAAAACGCAACGTGCTGCTCCGGCAGGATATTCCACGTTTTCCACATGGCGGCAATATCATCGGCGCTGCGCATGGTGCCATCCGGATTGTGGAAATCTTCCATGTGGGTCGCGTCGCTGCCCGCATGGCCCCAACGCGCACCGGCAATTTCACCTTTTGGCTTGATATAGCTGTAGCCGCTGGTTTCACCGATAAACTCTGGCCAGGAACGAATGCTCACCAGCGACGCGTCCTGACGGTGCAGCATTCCCCGGGCCTGCTCCATATCCACCATCAGCCGCGGCTGGCCCGGGATCGGCGCGCCAAAATCAGGGGCTGGCTTCACGTTTGCAGGCGTTCCGCGCTCAACGGGCAGGCTGGTGTCGGACCACGCCTTCCAGCCGCCATCCAGAATCCGCACATCCTTCACGCCCGCGTAGAGCATGATCTGCGCCACGCGCGCGGCGGCATACACGTCGCGACCATACAGAATGACGGTGGTATCGTGACGGATCCCGTGCTTCGCCAGCATCGCTTTCAGCTCTTCGTCAGAGACCTTATTCCACAGCGGTTCGCTTTCCACTTCATTGGTGTCGATATAGCCCGCGCCGGGAATGTGGCTCAGGAGATAAAGCTTCGGCGCACCCCAGCCAGCCTCGATCACCTTCCACTCTCCGGCTGGAGCGGCGGTAACGGGTTTGCCCTGCTGCAACTGGTGGATCCACTGCGGATAAACCAGCTGTTCGAAATGCGCCAGACGTTGCAGACGGTCGGATTGTTGCAGGGCATCGCTCAGGGTGGAGACGTGAGTAAAGCCCGCTTTCTCCAGCCGTGTTTTGACGGTCTGGTTGTCATTATCGTTGCCATAGAGCGCAACCGGCATGTCTGGCGTAAGCCGATGTTGTTTTGCCCAGCCGCTGAGCTGTTCATCGCTCATTGCCCCAAGCCAGCTGGCAGAGAGATTAAGCGCGGCGGGTTCATGCCCGGACGTTCCGCTCAGGGTCTGCGGCCAGCCGTTAAAGAACGCACTGACGCGCGTATCAATTACCGCGCCGTTTTGCGCCTGGAGCTGGTCCAGCGTGAGGGAGTGGGGCATATCAGCCGCCGTGGAGGAGAGTGAGGCGAGGCCGCAGATCAGGGCCAGCGCGGTCAGTTGAGAAACACGTTTCATCGAAAAACCTGACGTCATTAAAAGAGGGGGGCATTGTCGTCTCTCCTGAAGCCAAAAACATTGCGTTAGCACATTATTGCCAGCGAGAAATCTCAATCACCTCGCCGCCGGGCGGAATATCGTCCTCATCATGCGTGACCAGCACCACCGGGATCCTGCGCTGGCGAGTGACCTCGAATACCCACGCCCGGAATGAGGCGCGCAGCGTTTTATCCAGTCGACTGAACGGCTCGTCGAGCAGCAATGCCTGCGGCTGGGCGAGAAGGGCGCGCAACAGGCTGACCCTGGCGCGCTCGCCGCCGGAAAGGGTCGCCGGATCGCTGGTGTAGTGGTTTGCCAGCCCGGCAGTCTCCAGGGCCTGCTCGACCGCGTTGCGGCGGGCGCGCCCGACGATGTGCGCCGGCAGCGCCAGCATCAGGTTTTGCCCCACGCTGAAGGCGTCAAACAGCAGGGCATCCTGAAACAGAATGCCGATCCCGCGCGTTTCCACGGGGAGCATATCGCAGCGACGATCGTTCAGCCACAGCTCGCCGTGCGCCTTAAAATCAGCGGATAACGCCCCCACCATCCAGGCGAAAAGGGTCGATTTCCCACTCCCGGAGGGCCCCATCAGCGTGACGATCTCCCCCGCCGGGACGCGGAAGTTGACCTCATGTAAGAGCGGCGCAATGGTGAGATTTTTCACGGTCAGCATTAACGTAATCCTTGTCTGTGACGGCCCACGAGCCGGGAGAGCAGCGCGGCAAGGGCAAATACGCTGCTGGTCAACAACAACAGACCCAGCGCCCGGCTGGCGAGGATCGGAATGCTGCCGCCGCTGCTGAGGGCGACCGCCTCCGTCGTCAGGGTGGTAAAACGTCCCGCCCCCAGCCAGAGGGTAGGCATGTACTGGGCCATGCTCACGGAAAAGCCGGTGGCAAAGGCCAGCAGGGCCGGACGAACCATCAATGGGCATTTCACTAGCCAGAAAATTTTCGCCCGCCGCCAGCCCAGCGTTCTGGCGGTGAGGATAAGCCGGGGATCGAGCCTGCGCCAGGCCGGTTGCAGCACCAGGAGCATCCACGGGAGGACCCAGAGCATATGGCTCCAGAGCACCGCAGCGTACTGGCCGTCGATGCCCAGCCACAGCGCTACGGCGTATTGCCCGGACACGAGGGGCAGCGCCGGGAGGGCGAGCGGCAGCCAGATCCACACCGCGCCGCGCTGGGATCCCCACTCAAGCCAGAGCATGAGGATGGCCAGCGCTGTCAGGCTGGACAGCAGTCCCAGTGAAAGGCTGTCGCTGACGGGGCCGATGTCGTCCCGGCGTGCCAGCATCAGCAGAACCAGCGCACAGAGCACGCCGCACAGCGGCAGTAACCCGCCCAGCGTCCGTGCGGGCAGCGCGCTATGCGAAGCGCGACGTACCCCGGAGGGGTCAGGCTGGGCGCGCCGCCATGCCGTCCAGAAGCCGTATCCCACCGCGGCAAGCGCCGCCAGCAGAAGGAGCAACACCAGACACAGCAGCGTTCCCTTGGTTTGCTGCTGCGCATCGCCCTGGGTGAGCCACTGCCAGGCCAGCACCGCCAGCGTAGGCGGGTTGCCCGGCCCGAGCACGATCGCCACATCCACCACGGAAAGGGACCAGGCGAGCACCGCCAGCATCACGGCGCCCAGCGCGGGGGCGATTGCCGGGAGGACGAGCCAGTTGAGCGCCTGCATTCGTCCGTAGCCGAAGGTATGCAGGACAATTTTCTGCTGTGCGAGGCGCTTTTCAGGCAGCGCGGCGTAGATTGCCCACAGAACGAACGCGCTCTCTTTGACCGCAAGCGTCAGGCCAAGCCCGATACCGTAGCGGTCAAGCTGCGGCGAACAGACTGTACAGATCCGGTAAAACTGCCCCCCTTCCGCAAACAGCAGCAGCGCGCTGGTGGCGAAGGCGACGTGCGGCACGGCTAACAGCCACGGCAAACGGGTGCTCAGGCGCTGCCAGCCTTCACCCGGCCAGAGAAGCGCAAGCAGGGTCAGGGCGATAAACAGTGAGCCCAGCGTCGCGATAAGCGCTGACACCAGCGTGGCGGCCAGCGCCTGCGGCAGCTGCGGGTCGGCAAACAGCGTCGCCCAGTTGCCGGGAGAAAACGCCGGGGCCAGCAGCATGGCGCTGGCGGGAAGCAGGGGCAGATAGATGACCGCCATTGCCGCCCAGACCAGCCCGCTTAGCGGGTTCCGTAGCGGCGAAGCCATTCCTGCTCCAGGGCGTTAACCCAGGCGGCGTGCGGTTCGGGAAGCACATCAGGCGTGCCTGAGGGGGTAAAGGCGCGAAGCTGTTTTGCCGCTTTCGCAGGCAGTTTTTCGCCATCCAGCACGCTCGGGTCACCCCAGACGTCAGGATTAGCTTTGCGGATCTGCGCCTGTGGTGACAGCAGGAAATTCGCCACCACTTTCGCACCTGCGCTCGCGCTGGCGTTTGCCGGGATGGCGACAAAATGGACGTTGCCGATCATGCCTTTGAGAAAGCCGAAACTGTAGCTGTCGGCAGGCAGTTCACCGCTCGCCACCTTTTGCATCGCATGGGCGGGGTTAAAGGTGAGCGACAGGTTCAGACTGCCGCTGGCCAGCAGCGTATCCATGCGCGCAGGCGACGGAGGAAAATCGTTCCCTTCGCGCCATAGCAGGGGGTGCAGCATATCAAGGTAATCCCACAGCGGCGCGGTGACCTGCGCAAAGGTACTGTCTGGCGCGTTTTTTAGCGCCTCCGGATGGGCGGTCAGCGCCAGCAGTAGCTGTTCCAGAAACGCCGTGCCGGTAAAATCCGGCGGTCGCGGATAGCTCACCTTGCCAGGGTGCTGTCGGGCGTATACCAGCAGCGCGTGGGGATCTGCCGGTGGTGTCGGCGTACTCGCTTTACGGGCGATAAAGGTTAATTGCGCGCCGCCCCACGGGGATTCTGCCCCATCGGTCGGGATGGCAAAATCTTCCGTTACCGGTTTACGGGTATCGACGTAGCGCCAGTTGGGCAGGGTTTGCGCCCAGCCGGTGAGCAGCAGGTTTGCCGCTTTCAGGTTGCGGAAGTTTTCCCCGTTTACCCAGAGCAGATCCACCGACCCGTTACTGCTACGTCCTGCGGCATGTTCCGTCTGGATCCGCTTCACCGCGTCGGCGGCATCGGCCAGATGAACGATCTTCAGGTTGATGGCGTAGTGCGTTTTCATCTCGCCGCTTACCCAGTCGAGGTAGCGGTTAACGGCCTCGTCACCGCCCCAGGCGTTAAACCAGACGGTCTGCCCGGTGGCCTGTTGCTGAATGGATTGCCAGCTCTCAGCGGCGAAGGCAGAGGTTGCCAGCAGCAGACTCGTCAGAAACGCGCAAAAACGCACCCGGCGCATAATGCCTCACTTTTTAATCGAAGGGATGTAACGGGAAAACAGCCAGCGAGTGACCAGCGGTAATAACCCTAACAGTGTAAAGGCGAACAGCAGTCCCGGCGACAGAATATCGCGCAGCGAGGTAAGTTTTCCCAGCTCGCGTCCGGCGTTCAGATAAATGACGGTGGCAGGTAGCATCGCAAGCTGGCTGACCCACCAGTAGTGACGCACCCTGAGACGGGTTAGCCCCATCAGCAAATTGACCAGAAAGAACGGGAACAACGGCATCAGGCGCAGGGCAAAAAGGTAGCGTGCGCCGTCGCGATCCATCCCCGCATCGATCGTATTCGTCTGTGCGGCAAAGCGCCGCTGCACCCAGTCGCGCAGCAGATAACGGCTGACGAGCATGGCAAGCGTGGCGCCGAGCGTCGAGGCAAATGACACCAACAGCGTCGCCTCCCACAGGCTGAAAAGCGCCCCGCCGAGCAGCGTCAGAAGCGCGGCTCCGGGGATCGATAGCGCGGAGAGCAGCACGTAAACCGCAAAATAGAACAGCGCGCTCTGAAGGGGCGCTTGCTCTACACGAGCGAGCAACGTTTGCTGGTGTATTTTTAGCGTGTCGAGGGAGAGCATGCCCGGAGGAAGCAAAACAACAATTAAAACAAATGCGCCCAGAAGGGCGCACAGGAGACTGATTTTTTTAATATTCACTGAAGTTTACAGCTTGAACGTTGCCCATACCGGCGCATGGTCGGACGGCTTTTCCATGCTGCGGATGTCATAGTCGATACCGGTTTCGATGCAGCGTTCGGCCAGGGGGGCGCTCGCCAGCAGCAGATCAATACGCAGGCCCCGGTTGTCATCAAAGCCTTTAGAGCGGTAGTCAAACCACGAGAAACGGTCCTGCGTTTCCGGGTTAGCCGTGCGGAAAGTATCCACCAGCCCCCAACCCAGCAGGCGCTCCATCCACTCGCGCTCCTCCGGCAGGAAAGAGCATTTGCCGGTGCGCAGCCAGCGCTTACGGTTCTCTTCGCCAATACCGATATCCAGATCCGTCGGGCTGATATTCATGTCGCCCATTATCAGCACCGGGTTTTCTTTTTTGAGTTCGGTTGTCAGGTAGTTTTGCAGATCCTGATAAAACTTCGCTTTGGCCGGGAATTTGGTTTCATGATCGCGGCTTTCACCCTGCGGGAAATAGCCGTTGATGACGGTCACATTGCCGAGTGCGGAAGGAATTTCCGCCATGATGATGCGGCGCTGCGCCTCTTCACCGTCACCCGGGAAGCCACGGCGCACCGACACCGGCGTATCTTTGGTCAGCAGCGCAACGCCGTAGTGGCCTTTCTGACCGTGGTAAAAAACGTTATAGCCCAGCTTCGCTACCTCTTCGAGCGGGAACATATCGTCGTGAACTTTTGTCTCCTGCAAGCCGATCACATCTGGCTGATGTTGCTCAACAATCGCTTCAAGCTGGTGAGGGCGGGCACGCAGGCCGTTGATATTAAAAGAGACAAATTTCATAGTCGCTGCCAATGCAAGGTGAATAGTGCAAGGATGGTAGCAGAATTTACGTCGTCTGTTATCCGCTTCGCCCAATTACTGCGACAGATAATGCCAACGGTGCAATATTTGCACCATTTCGGCGCGTTTTGCCCTCGAACAGGGCGTAAACGACCGATAAATTTCGCGAGCGATCACAATTCCAGAATTATATTTGGCCTCTGCATACTCTTTCTTGTTTTCATGCGGCAAAGCGCCGCTTGTCGTAAAAATATTCACTATTTATGCATTAAAAGTGAATATCTCCATATTGTAACTCATTGATATTCTGTTGCCCAAACCCATTTATGCATTTTTATCGCTGGCTGGCACGAACGCTGCAATCTACATTCACAGTGCAAACACTCAATTATTTAACATTTAAACAACCTTTTATTTACCGGATGAGGTCGCTATGTCTCTGTCAGTTACGCGTGAAAATTTCGATGAATGGATGATGCCGGTATACGCTCCGGCGGCTTTTATTCCGGTACGTGGGGAAGGCTCTCGCCTGTGGGATCAGCAGGGCAAAGAGTATATCGACTTTGCAGGTGGGATTGCGGTGAATGCGCTGGGGCATGCAAACCCGGCGTTGCGGCAGGCGCTGAATGACCAGGCGGCGAAATTCTGGCATACCGGCAACGGTTATACCAACGAACCGGCATTGCGTCTGGCGAAGAAGCTGATCGACGCCACCTTCGCAGAAAAAGTCTTTTTCTGTAACTCCGGCGCGGAAGCGAACGAAGCGGCGCTGAAGCTGGCGCGCAAATATGCGCACGATAAATTCGGCGCGCATAAGAGCGGCATCGTAGCCTTTAAAAATGCTTTCCATGGCCGCACACTGTTTACCGTCAGTGCGGGCGGTCAGCCCTCATATTCTCAGGATTTTGCGCCGCTGCCGCCGGATATCCGTCATGCGGCGTATAACGATTTACACTCTGCCAGCGAGCTGATTGACGACACCACCTGTGCGGTGATTGTCGAGCCCATGCAGGGGGAAGGCGGCGTCATGCCCGCCCAGAAAGCGTTCCTGCAAGGGCTGCGCGAGCTGTGCGATCGGCATAACGCGGTCCTGATTTTTGACGAAGTCCAGACCGGCGTGGGCCGCACGGGTGACCTGTACGCCTACATGCACTATGGCGTGACCCCGGATGTGCTCTCAACAGCCAAAGCGCTCGGCGGCGGTTTCCCGGTGGGGGCGATGCTGACCACCGATAAATTCGCCAGCGTGATGACCGTGGGCACTCATGGCACCACATACGGCGGCAACCCGCTGGCAACCGCTGTCGCCGGACAGGTGCTGGATATCATCAACACCCCTGAGGTGCTGAACGGCGTGAAGCAGCGTCACCAGTGGTTTGTTGAGCGACTCACGGCCATTAACAGCAAAACTGGCCTGTTCAAAGAGATCCGCGGTCTGGGGCTGTTAATAGGCTGTGAGCTTGCCCCTGAGTTTGCCGGCAAAGCGAAGCTGATTTCACAGGAAGCGGCAAAGCAGGGCGTAATGGTGCTGATTGCCGGTGCTAACGTGGTGCGGTTTGCCCCTGCGCTGATCGTCAGCGAGGAAGAGGTCAGAACTGGCTTAGATCGTTTTGCGCTGGCCTGCGAACAGGTGAAGTCCGGGGTGTCATCATGATGGTCATCCGTCCCGTTGCGCACGGCGATCTCGCCGGGCTTATGCAGCTTGCCGGTAAGACAGGGGGCGGGCTGACCTCGCTGCCTGCCGATGAAAAAACGCTGTCGGCGCGCATTGAGCGCGCCCTGCAAACCTGGCAGGGGACGTTGCCAAAAAGCGAACAGGGCTATGTGTTCGTGCTGGAAGATACCGACACGGGGACCGTGGCGGGGATTTGCGCTATCGAGGTGGCCGTCGGGCTTAATGATCCGTGGTACAACTACCGCGTCGGCACGATGGTCCACGCCTCGAAAGAGCTGAACGTTTACAACGCGCTGCCGACGCTCTTCCTCTGTAATGACCATACCGGCGCCAGCGAACTCTGCACCCTGTTTCTCGATCCGGACTGGCGCAAAGAGGGCAACGGTTATCTGCTCTCCAAATCGCGCTTTATGTTTATGGCCGCCTTTCGCGACCGCTTCAACGAAAAAGTGGTCGCGGAGATGCGCGGCGTGATTGATGAGACGGGCTACTCGCCGTTCTGGGAGAGTCTGGGCGAACGCTTCTTCTCCATGGAATTTAGCCGGGCGGATTACCTGTGCGGCACCGGTCAGAAGGCGTTTATCGCCGAGTTGATGCCGAAGCATCCTATTTATACCCATTTCCTAACGCCAGAAGCGCAGGCGGTGATCGGCGAAGTTCACCCGCAAACCGCCCCGGCCCGCGCGGTGCTGGAGAAAGAGGGATTTCGCTACCGTAACTACGTCGACATCTTCGACGGCGGCCCGACGCTGGAATGCGACATTGACCGCGTTCGCGCCATCCGTAAAAGCCGCCTGGTTGAGGTTTCAGAAGGCCAGCCCGCGCCGGGCGAGTGGCCAGCCTGCCTGGTCTCGAACGAGAATTACACCAACTTCCGCGCCATGCTGGTGCGAACCAACCCATCATGCGAGCGTCTGGTACTGACGGCTGCGCAACTGGATGCCCTGAAATGTAACGCTGGCGACACGGTTCGCCTGGTGCGGCTCTGCCCTGAGGAGAAAACAGCATGACTCTATGGATTAACGGTGACTGGGTTACGGGCGAAGGTGACGCGCGGACAAAAACTAACCCGGTCGGCCAGGAGGTGCTCTGGTCTGGGAACGACGCAAGCGCCGGGCAGGTTGAGCAGGCCTGTCAGGCTGCACGCCGCGCGTTTCCGGCGTGGGCGAAACGGCCATTCTTCGAGCGCCAGGCGTTGGTTGAGAAATTTGCTGCGCTGCTGGAGGCCAATAAAGCCGAGCTGACCCGCATCATTGCCTGCGAAACCAGTAAGCCGCGCTGGGAGGCAACAACCGAAGTCACGGCGATGATCAACAAAATTGCGATATCGGTGAAGGCGTACCATACCCGCACCGGCGAGCAGCATACCGAGATGCCAGACGGCGCTGCCACGCTGCGCCACCGTCCGCACGGGGTACTGGCGGTGTTTGGCCCGTATAACTTCCCCGGGCATCTGCCGAACGGGCACATTGTGCCTGCGCTGCTGGCGGGGAATACCGTCATCTTCAAGCCGAGTGAGTTAACCCCCTTAACCGGAGAAGCAGTGGTAAAACTCTGGGAGCAGGCGGGGCTGCCGCCGGGGGTGCTGAATCTGGTGCAGGGCGGGCGTGAAACCGGTCAGGCGCTGAGTGCGCTGAGCGACATTGACGGTCTGCTGTTTACCGGCAGTGCCGGAACGGGCTATCAGCTGCATCGTCAGCTGGCGGGGCAACCGGAAAAAATTCTGGCGCTGGAGATGGGCGGCAACAACCCACTGATTGTGGAAGATCCGGAGGATATCGATGCCGCGGTCCACTTGACCATTCAGTCGGCGTTCATTACCGCCGGACAGCGCTGCACATGCGCCCGCCGCCTGCTGGTTAAGCGCGGCGCGCAGGGGGATGCGTTCCTGAAGCGTCTGGTGGAGGTGAGCGCGCGTCTGGTTCCCGCGAAATGGGATGCCGAGCCGCAGCCGTTTATCGGCGGGCTGATCTCCGGGCAGGCGGCGCTGAACGTACTGAAAGCGTGGCAGGAGCACGTGGCGCGCGGGGCGAAAACCCTGCTGGAGCCGAAGCTGGTTCAGCCCGGCACGTCGCTGCTGACGCCGGGGATTATTGACATGAGTGCGACAAGCAACGTGCCGGATGAAGAGGTCTTTGGCCCGCTGCTGTGCGTCTGGCGCTATGACGATTTTGAGTCGGCGATCGAGATGGCCAACAATACCCGCTACGGCCTGTCGAGCGGCCTGATATCGCCGCATCGCGAGAAATTCGACCAGCTGCTGCTGGAAGCGCGCGCCGGGATCGTGAACTGGAACAAACCGCTGACCGGTGCGGCGAGCACTGCGCCGTTTGGTGGCGTAGGGGCGTCGGGCAACCATCGCGCCAGCGCCTGGTATGCCGCCGATTACTGCGCGTGGCCGATGGCAAGCCTGGAAACCCCGGCGCTGACGCTGCCGGAGACGTTGAATCCGGGGCTGGATTTTACTGAGGGTGACGCCCATGAAAGCGCGTGAGGTTAACTTTGACGGCCTCGTGGGGCTGACGCACCACTATGCCGGGCTGTCGTTCGGTAATGAAGCCTCGACGAAGCACCGTTTCCAGGTCTCGAACCCGAAGCTGGCGGCGAAGCAGGGGCTATTGAAAATGAAGGCGCTGTCCGATGCCGGTTTCCCGCAGGCGGTGATCCCACCGCAGGAGCGCCCAAACGTGGCCGTGCTGCGCCAGCTGGGGTTCAGCGGTACGGATGAACAGGTGGTGGAAAAAGCAGGCACGCAGACGCCACACCTGCTTTCCGCAGCCAGTTCAGCCTCCTCGATGTGGGTGGCGAATGCCGCCACCGTTGCGCCGTCGGCGGATACGCTGGACGGCAAAGTGCATCTGACCGTTGCTAACCTGAACAACAAATTCCACCGCGCCAGCGAAGCGGAGACCACCGGGCGCGTGCTGCGCGCCATTTTTAATCATGATGCGCATTTCGAGGTACATTCGGCGCTGCCGCAGGTCGCGATGTTTGGCGATGAAGGGGCGGCAAACCACAACCGTCTGGGCGGCGACTATGGCGAGCCGGGTTTGCAGCTGTTTATCTATGGACGGGAAGAGGGCGGCCACGCCGCGCCGGTTCGTTATCCGGCGAGACAAACCTTAGCCGCAAGCCAGGCGGTTGCGCGGCTGAACCAGGTTAATCCTTCTCAGGTGATTTTTGCCCAGCAAAATCCGCAGGTGATCGACCAGGGCGTGTTTCATAACGACGTCATTGCCGTTTCCAACCGTCAGGTACTGTTCTGCCACGAGCAGGCGTTTGCCCATCAGGAAAAGTTGCTGGCCACGCTGCGCGAACGCGTGCCGGGATTTATGCCGATTCAGGTGCCCACGCAGGCGGTAAGCGTGCAGGACGCGGTCGAAACGTATCTGTTCAACAGCCAGCTGCTGAGCCGGGATGACGGCAGCATGATGCTGGTGCTGCCGCAGGAGTCCCACAACCATCAGGGCGTCTGGCGCTATCTCAGCGAACTGGTGCAGGCGGATAACCCGATTGATGAACTGCGCGTGTTTGATCTTCGGGAAAGTATGGCCAACGGCGGGGGACCGGCGTGCCTGCGACTACGCGTGGTGTTAACGCCGGAGGAATTGCAGGCCGTGAATCCGGCGGTGATGATGAACGACACGCTGTTCAATACCCTCAATGACTGGGTGGACCGCTATTATCGTGACCGTCTGGTTCAGGCCGATCTGGTTGATCCGCAGCTGCTGCGCGAAGGCCGCGAAGCGCTGGATGCATTATCAACCATCCTGCAACTGGGATCGGTTTATCCGTTCCAGCGCTAAGGAGACGATATGGAAAACTTACTGGCGCTGACGCTGGCCGAAGAGACACCGGAGCGGCAAGAGGGGGCAGGCCCTTCGTTCCACTGGCGATGGCTGGGGCCGGGCGTGCTTGAACTCACGCCGACGGGGAAATATAACCTGTCGCTGCTGCTTTCTACCGGCATTCACGGAAACGAAACCGCGCCCGTGGAGATTGTCGAACTATTGCTGCGCGCGCTGTATCGCGCAGAGATCACGCTGCACTGCCGTCTGCTGGTGGTACTGGGAAATCCGCCTGCGCTGGCGCAAAATAAACGGTATCTCGTGAGCGACATCAACCGCATGTTTGGTGGTCGCTGGGCGCAGTTTCCACAGAGTGATGAGACGACTCGCGCGCAATGGCTGGAGAAGGTGGTCACGGCGTTTTTTGCCGGGGCGGGGGAAACGCGCTGGCACCTTGATCTGCATACGGCCATTCGCGCCTCGTACCATGTGCGTTTTGGCGTGTTACCGCAGCGTCATCAGCCGTGGGATGAGGCGTTTCTGACCTGGCTTGGCGATGCGGGGCTGGAGGCACTGGTCTTCCACCAGACACCAGGCGGCACGTTTACCCACTTCACCTGCGAGAATGTTGGCGCGTTATCCTGCACCCTGGAGCTGGGAAAAGCGCTGCCGTTCGGGCAAAACGACCTGACGCGTTTTACCCCTACGCATCAGGCGCTCCGGGCGTTGCTAGCCGGGGTTGCGCCGGAACCCACCCGGGAACCCGTCGTGCGCTATCGGGTCGTGCAGCAGATCACGCGTCAAAGCGAGGCTTTCCAGCTTCATATGGCACCCCATACGCTGAACTTTACGCCGTTTCGCCAGGGCGTCCTGCTGGCGGAAGATGGTGAGACGCGCTATGCGGTACAGAAATCCACGGAATATGTTTTATTTCCTAATCCGTCGGTCGCGTTTGGTTTGCGAGCAGGTCTGATGCTGGAAAAAATGCCCTGAACGTCTCCCCTCGCGCAGACCGGAGGGGAAATGAAGAATAAATTTCTTAGCGTTAAAAGCGCTCTGGTATTGTTTGCGGAATATTCCTGGAGAATTGCTTTATTATTAAACGGCACTTCGCTATACTTCTCCATAATCTCTTTAAAATCATCCTGTTGAATATTTTTGTTTCATCTCTCCACGCTTTTTCCTTAATTTCTCCACAATTGGCGAAAAGTTGTTTTTTACACTTTCATTGTTTTACCGTTGCTCTGACTAATTGACGATAAACGCCGTAAAGTTAATCTCGTCAACACGGCATAGCGCCGAAGAATAACTGAAAGTAAGGAAAGACATTATGCGTAAATTAACTGCACTGTTTGTTGCCTCTACCCTGGCTCTGGGCGCTACCAGCATGGCGTTCGCCGCCGATACCGCGACCACTACCGCCGCGCCGACGGAAGGCAAAATGATGATGCATCATAATAAAGGCAAGCCGGGTATGCACCATGAGATGATGATGTTTAAAGATCTGAACCTCACCGATGCGCAGAAGCAGCAGATCCGCGACATCATGAAAAGCCAGCGTGACCAGATGAAACGTCCTCCGCTGGAAGAGCGCCGCGCAATGCATGACATCATTGCCAGCGACAGCTTCGATAAAGCAAAAGCGGAAGCGCAGATCGACAAAATGGCCGAGCAGCATAAAGCACGCATGCTGGCCCACATGGAAACCCAGAACAAGATTTACAACATTCTGACGCCGGAACAGAAAAAGCAATTTAATGCCAATTTTGAGAAGCGTCTGACAGAACGTGCAGCGCCGGAAGGTAAAATGCCTGCACCAACCGAATAATCGGTTCACTCTCTTAAGACCGCCGGGCTCCTGTCTACAAAAGCGAAAACGCTGTGGACAGGACCGGCGGTTTTTCTTTTATCCCATGCCTAAGGTCTGGCCTGACTGCTGCCGATAATACGTCTGTGAAAATGCCCTGGCGCACGGTGCGTCCTTCAGGAGTGGTCATGGAATTCTTTGATACCGTAAAATGCCGGTCAGTCTCTGGCGTAATGGTGCGGGTGAGACGCGTGAGATTTGCTGTTTTCCTCCCGCGACGCGGGATTTTTTCTGGCGGGCCAGTATTGCCTCCATCGCCAGTAACGGCGAATTCTCCGCGTTCCCGGGCGTTGACCGGGTGATTACGCTGCTGGAAGGCGGCGAGGTGACCCTGGATGCAGGCAGGGCGTTTTGTCATACTCTGAAGCATCACCAGCCTTACCGATTTGCGGGCGATCTGGCGGTGAAAGCCGTGCTCACAGAGGGGCAGATGTCGATGGACTTCAACATCATGACCCGACGGGATTGCTGCCAGGCAAAGGTGCGCGTTGCTACCCGAACGTTCACTACCTTCGCGTCACGCGGTGGGGTGGTCTTTGTCTTAAGTGGCGCCTGGCAACTGGGCGACAAATTACTGACCGCCGATCAGGGTGCCAGCTGGGAAGCGGGCAGTCATACCCTACGTTTACTGGAAACGAAGGGGTCGCTGCTGTTCAGTGAAATTACCTGGCTGCCGGGTCACTGAGGACGATGATCTCATATTTTCCGGTTAATAATGGCTTACAGAGAATTTTGTAACCATCCTGATCGAACCCGGCAGGGGTGCGCAGCAGGGCGGTAGCGTCATCCAGGCTTTCAACGGCGCCAAGCCAGAGCCAGTTGCGGATGATGTGATAATGCGTCATCGCATCGCGGGTTTCTTTCAGCGCCACCGCGCCTTCCCACGGCCAGCAGTTAACGCTGATAGAGGCCAGGCCCGCCATAAACCGGGCATGATGTTCTTCAACGCTCTCTTTTCCACAACACGCCCCGGCGCAGCGTTTCAGCGCGGAGCGGAAACAGGCGCGACCGCGGGTGGTGGCTTCCAGTCCTAACAGGCCGTAACAAAGCTGTAATTCATCAGCCAGGGATTGCAGGGTTTGCAGTGCGGCACGTTTGTTGGCAAACAGACCGTAAAGATTGGGTTCATGCGAAAAATCCACTTCCCGGGCATAAACAACCTGCGGTTTTCCTGCGTTAATCTGCAAGGAACACAGCTGGCGGTTGCGGCGCAGGCGTTTGTTAAACAGCGGCTGCTGTTCCTTGATGAGCCGGGCTTCGAGCAGAAGCGCGCCCAGTTCGCCTGCCGTCTCGATCCAGGTGATCCGCCGGGACTGCCTGAGCATCGATGCTTCATCCGGCGTACGCAGGTGCGACATCACCCGGCTGCGGATATTCACGCTTTTGCCGATATAGAGCGGCATGGTATCGCTGTCGCCGTGGAAGAAATAGACGCCAGGCTGTTTAGGCAGAGCCTCAAGCCAGGGGCGAAGATGCTCGGGATATTCGTAGATAGCCGCCGCTTCAAACTCAAGACGCGGGGCGGATTGACGCCTGCTCACATACTGCTCCATATACTGTTCAGGCATACAGTGTAGCAGGTGTTCGGTGGTTAAAAAAGAGCCGGGTGGCGGTTACGCCTTACCCGGCCTGTAAAACTGAGTTACCGTTTTGCTTTTACTTTTTCCAGAAATCATCAAACACCGTAATCGGCGGACGGCGCTTGTGCTCGGTTTTCAGATACCAGCCTTCGATAATTTTGGCGGTACCTTCGTCGAGCGTTTTGCCTTCCAGATAATCATCTATGTTGTCATATGTGACGCCCAGCGCGGCTTCATCCGGCAGGGAAGGGCGATCGTCCTCCAGGTCCGCCGTTGGCGCCTTCTTATACAGGTGCTCCGGGCAGCCCAGCGCCGCCAGCAGCTGCTTGCCCTGACGCTTGTTCAGGCGGAAGAGGGGGTTGATATCCGTGCCGCCATCGCCGTATTTGGTGAAGAAGCCGGTGATGGCTTCCGCGGCGTGGTCGGTGCCGACGACGACCCCTTTGGTCATCCCTGCGATACTGTACTGCGCTTTCATGCGCTCACGGGCTTTCTCGTTGCCGCGAACAAAATCGCTCAGTTCAATACCGGCTTCACGCAAGGCCTGCTCGCTTGCCAGTACCGAACCTTTGATGTTTACGGTAAGAACACGGTCCGGCTGAATAAACGCGATCGCATCCTGACAGTCCTGCTCGTCAGCCTGCACGCCATACGGCAGACGTACGGCAATAAATTGCAGCGCGGTGTCACCGGTCTCGTCACGCAGCTCGGAGATGGCCATCTGGCTCAGCTTACCGGCCAGAGTGGAATCCTGACCGCCGCTGATACCCAGCACCAGCGTCTTCAGGAAAGGGTGTGCAGACAGGTAAGCTTTCAAAAAATCAACGCTACGACGGATCTCTTCATTGGCATCAATCGCAGGTTTCGCGCCCAGCGCCTGAATAATTTCTTGTTGCAGAGCCATTACGCCCTCCCTATGCAGAACCAAACAGAAAGTGTGATCTGTTAAAACTAACCCTTTGTCGGGGAAACGACAAGGATCACAGTTTTGAGTGTACTGTTTTACAGCGATTTAGCAGCTTACCGTTGTTTTATTAGAATTTTCCGAAATTCGTCTGGCGTAACTCGCAAAGTTGAACAATAGTAATTTTTATCCCATGCTTAGTTAACACGCTGATAAACAAGAGGACGGAATATGAACAAGAACGTAGCAGGAATTTTAAGCGCAGCGGCGGTACTGACTATGCTGGCAGGGTGTACAGCTTACGATCGCACCAAAGATCAGTTCACACAGCCAGTGGTAAAAGACGTCAAAAAAGGCATGACGCGTTCCCAGGTTGCAGCCATTGCCGGTAAACCTTCTTCAGAAGTTACTATGATCCACGCGCGTGGTACCTGCCAGACCTATATTCTGGGTCAACGTGATGGTAAGGCAGAGACCTACTTTGTCGCCCTGGATGATACGGGTCACGTGATCAATTCTGGTTACCAGACCTGTGCCGAATACGACACCGACCCACAGGCACCTAAGGCACAGTAAGCCTGCTTGCCTGAGAGCGTTAACTAACCGGCCGGAAGGCCGGTTTTTTTATGCATACGTGAATCTTATTTCTTGGCGCGAATTATTTGCCTGAAATGTGAAGGTAGTCAACAAGCCAGGTCAATGAGAGACAATTTCAGTCTATCCAGAATTATCCCCTCCCTGTACCATTGCGTATACTCACTTCAACGATAAACAATGTTCAGCACACTGCCCGTCAGCCAGGATAGCGAGTCGAGTGATAGCGAGACGGCGGGTAGCCAAACAAGAGGGAAGTTATCATGGAAAAGGAACATATCTATCTGTTTTGCTCTGCGGGCATGTCCACTTCGCTGCTGGTTTCTAAAATGCGCGCGCAGGCCGAAAAATATGAAGTCCCTGTGGTGATTGAGGCGTTTCCGGAAACGCTGGCGGGCGAGAAGGGCCAGACAGCAGACGTTATTTTACTCGGGCCGCAAATCGCTTATATGCTGCCAGAAATTCAACGTCTGCTACCCAATAAGCCGGTCGAAGTGATCGATTCCGTTTTATACGGCAAGATTGATGGTTTAGGTGTATTAAAAGCTGCCGTTGCGGCGATTAAAAAAGCTGCTAATTAATTTTTTATTTTTCCCGTCAAAGAGTTATTTCACACACAATACGCCGTAACGGTCGTTGCGGCCTTTAAGGGTATTTTCCTATGAGTAAAGTCATCGGTTCACTTGAAAAGGTACTCCTTCCTTTTGCTGTTAAAATAGGAAAGCAGCCTCACGTTAATGCCATTAAGAACGGCTTTATTAAATTAATGCCGTTGACATTAGCCGGGGCAATGTTCGTTTTAATTAACAACGTTTTTCTGAGCTTTGGAGAAGGTTCCTTTTTTTATTCATTAGGAATTAGGTAATGCTGCCAACTTACTGATTTAGTGTATGATGGTGATTTTAAGGTGCTTGC
>ERZ773156.443-NODE-443-length-46921-cov-17.2943_pt1 | contig 46921 bp, 44 predicted proteins | sample MGYA00511895_ERZ773156 | MGnify/ENA primary metagenome ERZ773156 (study PRJEB29015, sample SAMEA2737850) | human gut metagenome | biome: human gut; feature: human-associated habitat; material: faeces | place: China | collected 2012 ... | reverse complement strand
GTTCTCTCAAGCGACAGCTTGTATATAATAATACATAATTTTACTTTTGTCAACAGTTTTTTCTAATTTTTTTATATATTCTTTTTACCGTATTTATGATATGATGTTAGAGTCAAAAATCTTATAACCCAGAAGCATCTGATAATGCACAGGTCATAAATACTTTGAACCTGATAATTAACTTATTTTATTTGCTGTATAATGTCATAAATGCTTCGTGTTTATAACATTATATAACAGCAGAATGGAGGAAAAATGACCATACAGGAACAGGCAGCCCTTATGAAACTGGATAGTTCAAAAATGGCTGCTACAACAAGTGAAAAACGAAACTCAGCTTTAAAAGCAATTATTGCTGCTCTCCTTTCTAATAAAGAGGCTATTTTAGCTGCAAACAAAAAAGATTTGGATGAAGCCGGGAAAAGTCATGTGGACGTGCCGGTTTTGAAACGGTTGAAATTTAACGAAGATAAACTAAATGACGTGATTCGTGGAATTGAAGATTTGATTTCACTTCCAGACCCTTTGGGATCTGTCCAGATGAAACGGGAACTGGATTCTGATCTTCTTCTTATCCGCGAATCCTGCCCGATCGGAGTTATTGGCGTTATCTTTGAAGCCCGTCCGGATGCTATGATTCAGATTTCTACCCTTTGTATTAAGAGCGGCAACTGTGCCATTCTAAAAGGCGGAAGTGAAACTCTGTATACAAACCGTGAAATTTTCCAGACGATTTACCAGGCTGTTATTGATTCTGGTCTTCCAAAAAACTGTATTTTCCAGGCAGAAGCCCGCAGTGAGATTTCCGAACTGCTTTCCTGCCATGATTCCGTTGACCTTCTGATCCCGAGAGGTTCTAATTCTTTTGTACAATATATTATGAACCACACGAAGATCCCTGTCATGGGACATGCTGACGGTATCTGCCATATTTATGCAGACAAAGATCTGGATGTTGAAAAAGCAGTAAAGATTATTATCGATTCCAAAACACAGTATACCGCCGTGTGCAATGCTGCTGAAACACTGCTGGTTCATAAAGATGCGGCAGAAGCACTCCTTCCTGTACTGAGTAAAGCTTTTCGTGAAAAAAACGTGGAAGTCCGCGGTACGGCTGCTGTACAGCAAATCATTTCCTGCAATAATGCAACCGAAGAAGATTTCAAAACAGAATATCTGGACTTTATTATTTCTGTGAAGATTGTTGATGATTTAGAAGAAGCGATTGTACATATTAACAGGTATGGTTCTCACCACACTGACTGTATTATTACAGAAAATACTGCAACAGCAGAAAAATTTATGCAGTATGTGGATTCCGCCGGAGTTTACCAGAACTGCTCCACCCGTTTTGCAGACGGATACCGGTACGGATTTGGTGCAGAGGTTGGCATCAGTACCGGCAAACTTCATGCCAGAGGACCGGTTGGTCTGGAAGGCTTATGCACTTATAAATACAAATTATTTGGCAATGGAAATATCGTAGCTGATTATGCCGAAGGAAGAAAGAGCTTTCATTTTAAAGATCTTATATAAAAATAAATAGGACAAAAGGGATGCACTGCACCGGGCAATGCATCCCTTTTTATTATTGTCGTAAATATGAAGTGTTTACGACCTGCTCGCCATCAGGCATTTCCTTTTTACTCAATGAGATTTTTCATGCTTTCGAGTCCGATGAGAAGTGTTGATGTGTTATGAAGCAATGCTGATGTTGCCGGCTGAAGGATTCCTCCGACTCCAAGTGCAATCAGTCCGGTATTAAATCCGACAATGAATCGGTAATTCTTATGTATTCTCTTCATTAACGCATTGCTGATGGCTTTGAGTGTCACTATTTCGTAAAGATTGTCTGCTCCCATAGTAATATCGGCTATCTCTCTTGCAATTTCAGCGCCATCGCTGATTGCAATGCCAACATCGGCTGCTGATAATGCAGGAGAATCGTTTACACCATCTCCTATCATGATTACCTTTCTTCCCATTTCTTTTTCTTTTTCCACATACCTTGCTTTGTCTTCCGGCAATACTTCGGAATAATATTCATCCACTCCGACTTTCTGTGCGATTACCTTTGCGGTACGCTCGCTGTCCCCTGTCATCATGACAACTTTCTTAATGCCTACTTTCTTCAACGAACTGATGACCGCTTCTGCTTCCTCACGCAGCGGATCTTCGATACAGATAACGGCTGCCAGCACACCTTCAATCGCAAGATATAAATGTGTACATTCCGGCGGAAGGTTATTGAATAATTCTTTCTTTCCTTCCGGAATAATGCAATTTTCATCTTCAAATACAAAATGATAGCTTCCGATGATTGCTTTTTTTTCATTAATAGTAGTAGAGATACCATGTGCCACGATATATTCTACCTGTGAATGCATTTCATCATGTACCAGATGTCTTTCCTGTGCAGCATCTACCACGGCTTTTGCGATGGAATGTGGAAAATGCTCTTCCATGCAGGCTGCAATCCTGAGTAATTCATCTTCCTCAAAGCCGTTGAAAGATACAATCTGTTTTACGGTCGGCTGGGTTTTGGTCAAAGTTCCTGTCTTGTCAAATACAATGGTATCTGCCTCTGCCACTGCCTCGAGGTATTTTCCTCCCTTTACGGTTATCTGGTAAAGACTTGCTTCACGGATGGCTGATAATACCGAAATCGGCATTGCCAGCTTTAATGCACATGAGAAATCAACCATAAGTATGGATAGTGCTTTTGTTACATTTCTTGTAAATAGCCACACAAGGCCCGTTCCTGCCAGTGTATACGGCACAAGGCGGTCTGCCAGATGACTTGCCTTGCTTTCCAGGGATGATTTCAGCTTCTCAGATTCCTCAATCATCTGGACAATTTTTTCAAAACGGCTGCTTCCTCCGACGGCTTCTACCCTTAATGTAATGCCTCCTTCTTCGACAACAGTTCCGGCATATACATAGCTGTCTGTCTTTTTATGTACAGGCGCTGATTCGCCAGTCATGGATGCCTGGTTTACCATTGCCTCCCCATGTTCTACAACACCATCAAATGGTATCATATTTCCCATGTGGACAATTACCCTGTCTCCCTTCTTTACCTCAGAAGATGGAATCCAGACTTCCTGTCCATCGCAGTCCACCCACACTTTATCAATATTTAAGGACATGCTCCGTGCCAGGTCACCCACTGATTTCTTATGGGTCCATTCTTCCAGCAGTTCACCGATACCCAGAAGGAACATAACAGAACCCGCTGTATTAAAATCGCTTCTGAATATAGAAACTCCGATTGCCGTAGCATCCAGAACCGGTACTTCTATTTTTCCTTTCATCAGTGTCTGAATCCCCTGCCAGATGTACCTTATGGATTTTATAATGGTAATTCCTGCTCTTAAAGTATATGGCAGGAATAATTTATTTGCTCCACGCAATACGACTTTATTTACCAGCTTTTCCCAATACATATCATTGAGCTGTCTGCCTGAATTCTGTAGAAATGCATCCGGTACTTCTGTTGTTTCGTAACTGAACTGTTTCAGAAGTCTTATAATCTCTTCCCTGTTCCCAACATAACTTACCGTTACATCCTGCGATCTTTCATAAACCTTTACCGAAGTTACATTCTGCTTTCTGTTTAAATAATAATACAGCGTATCTGCCTGTTCATATGTCATTCTTTTCTGCAATACATGAACACGGATTCTTCCTCTTATCTCGTGTTTAATAACAAAACGCATACTATCTCTCCTTTGTTAGATTGGTCTAATCCTGCTTAGTCTAAAAGAACACCTGTTATTCCAACAGATGCTCTCTTCCTTCATTTCATTATTCTGCTTTTTCTTCTGAATCAGTTTCTGTAAAATCTTCTTCCGTTGCAGTTTCTTCTGCTTCATCTTCAAAGATTTCTTCTTTTGCAGCTCTTTCTTCATTGATCTGCTGAGCTTCTGCATAAATATCTTCTGCATTTTCCTGAATTGTTGTAGCAGCCTTCATGACACATTCTTTTGCTCTGAGAACTGCAGCTGTACAACCGGTATAAACTTTCTTTGCATCTTTGCTTCCAAGAACTTTTATTCCTGCTGTTCCAAACAATACACCTGCGGCAAAAATACCCGTTTTCTTAAAATCAACTGACTTAAATACTTTTAACATTTATGTACCTCCATTTGACTTTTCATATAAAGTTGCTTTGCAAAAATTTTCGCTTCCTGTCATTATATATCTTTTTCTCGTATTTTGCTATCAGTTTTTCTATCTGTTATTGAGATTTTTTATCATTTTCTGTCTTCGCTATTTTCAAATGACATATGAGCTTTTCTAACGATACAGCCTGTTCGCTCATCTGCTGGCTGGCAGCCGCACATTCCTGTGATGTTGCAGAATTCGTCTGAACAACGTCATTGATTTCTGCTACCCTGTTATTAATATTTCGGATCGCTTCCGCCTGCTGTTTTAATTCATCCGCCATGCCATTGACCATACCCACAACAGCATCTGCACCATTCGCAACACTCTGAAGCTGCTGTGCCGTATCATGTGCCATAAACATTCCTTTTTCAATGGCTTCCACAGAAGTCTGAATCAGCGATGCAGATTCTTTTGCTGCTTCCGCACTTTGTGCTGCCAATACGGAAACCTGATCTGCTACTACCGCAAATCCCTTTCCGGCTTCGCCTGCACGTGCTGCTTCAATCGATGCATTTAATGCCAGCAGATTTGTCTGGGAGGAAATCTCATTGATAGAAGCAATAATTTTGCTGATTTTTGCTGAAGATTCATCAATTTCCCGCATTGCCTTAACCATATCTTTCATTTTGCAGTTGCCTTCTTCCGTTGCACGTCCGCTTTCCTGTACCTGTTCACTGATGGTTATTGCATTCTCTGCATTTAATGAAACCTGCTCTGACACTCTGCCCAGGGTTGACGCAAGTTCCTCTACGATAGTTGCCTGCCTTGCAGCACCATCCGCCAAATCATTGGAACTATCTGCAATCTGACCAGATCCATCTTTTACCTGATTAGAAACCTGCCTCATATTTTCAACCATATGTGCCATATTCTTTTCAAAATCCATAAAAGAATCCAGTATTTCCTCGAAATCACCTTTCCATTCTACCTGCGGTGTCACTTCAAAATCGCCTTTTGAGAATTTATGCATGGTTACACTGATATCCTGTACATAAGCTGCCAGTGTCTGTAAAGCTGATTTCAGGCTGCCCGCCATCTCTCCAATTTCGTCCTCTGCACTGTCATCAATCTCAACCTGGAGATTTCCTTTCGCCAGTTCTTCTGTGGCTCTTTCTATCTTGCGCACAGGAATGACAAGTGAATTTACAATTTTTCTTCCCATTCCTGCCGCTATGATTGTCGCAAGAATAATAACCACTATGACCACAAGGATCCCTGAAAACACTGTAATCTGATTGCTCCGGAGAGCTTTTTCCTTCTCCGCATCGGTAATATCATCAATCTTGTCAGATATCGTAACTACATCCTGTAATGCCGGTGCACACTGCTTTAATATTTTTTCTGAAGCAGCATCCCTGTCACCCGATTCAATATCTTCGATAATTGCATATCCGATCTCGCCCCATTTCTGTAACGCATCCGAGTATTCCTGGCACACATCCGCATCAACAATTCCCGTTGCTTTCAGTGTTTTTAACTGGATATCAACTTTGGACAGCTTATCAACTACAGTCTGTTTATAATTACTATAGGTACTCGTGTCATCATTCAATGCCATTTCCCTTATGTTCCGTGCCGCGATATTTACGTCAATCCGGCACATCTTTACTGCGGTATCGGCTGTCTGTGCCCCATGTATGTAATGATTCAGGTTCGTGTACAGTGTAGAAAAACAGGCAATACTGATGATTCCGGACAGAATCATTAATGTAATTACAAAAAAATAACCCGCATTCAGTCGTTTCTTCAAATTTAATTGTTCCAGTTTCTTATAGGTCATTCTAATAATCTTCCTTTCATTTTTTTCACGATATCATAGATCGGATTTTTCTGAAAGTCAATTATTATTTTTACTCTTTTTTCAAATAATTTTTATATATCTGGCAGATAAGATCTGTTGTGCCTTCGATTCCAAGTGAATGGCTGTTTATGGTCATGTCATAGTTATCTTTACCGCCCCATTTCTGTTTGGAAAAATAATTGTAATAATTCTTTCTGCGGGTATCGGTTTTCTTGATAAACGACTTTGCCTGCATATTACTCAGGTTTTCCGTCTTCATAATCCGATCTGCACGAGCTTCTGCCGGAGCCGTGATAAATATGCTGATTTTATTCACATCCTCATCTTTTAAAACATAATCCGCACAGCGTCCGACGATTACACAGTCATGTGTCCTGGCAATTTTTTTTATTACATCACTCTGCAGCTGATAGAGCATCTCTGTGGCAGGACGTTCCTGCACAACATTCTCATTTCCTTCATAGAGCAGTTTGTAATAGAACTGGTTTGTCGCTTTCTCATCTGATTTATCCAGTGAATCCGATGTAATCCCGCCGTACTCCTTCGCCATCTCAAGCAGATTACTGTCATAGAATTCAATCCCCAGTCTCTTCGCTACTTCCTGTCCAATTACTTTTCCGCCGCTTCCGCTTTCACGTCCAATACAAATCACCGTATGTCTCATAGGCAACCTCCTTGTTTTCCACTATAATTTTTTCAAAATCTCTGTACTTTCATTATACCGAAAACAGCAGTTAAAGTCAACCTTCCAATAGTTTTTGATATGTTGCATCTATGAGAAATGCCCCTAGCGGAGCCGTAATGAAAATCGCAAGAACGGCAACCGTGAGAACAATTTTTCCGCAGGGAAGTCCCATTGCCATAGGCAGTCCCCCGATCGCTGCCTGGACGGTGGCTTTTGGCATATATGCCAGCATGCAGAATATACGTTCTTTCCAGTTGAGCTTTGTTCCTGCCATGCACAGGCACACTCCCAGCATCCGGAAAACAAGTACAGCAAAGATAAGTATTACGGCTGCCAGCCCTGCCGAAGATACATAGCTTATATCCACGGACGCACCTACTAATGTAAATAATATAACTTCTGCAAATACCCACATCTGGTTAAATTTACCGGATAACATCTTTGCACTGTCCATTTTCTTTTTCTGCAATCCTATGCCCATAAACATGACCGCAATCAGGCCGGAAAATGTAATACCGGTATGCAGGCCGTCCTCTGCCGCTGTCAGCAGAAATGATACGGACAGAAAGACGAGAAGCTTTACAGCATCCCTTACCCCAACCCGCTGAAAATAAGATGCCAGGGCATAACCCAGAACCATTCCGATGACAGCACCGAGCAGGATGGACACCGGTATATTTACAAAACTGATGACAGATATTTCTTTCCCCTGTGCCAGCGATGTAAATGCAGAAAATAATACGATGACAAATACATCATCTACGGATGCACCCGCAAGGATAATCTGGGGAATCCCTTTTCTGACTCCATATCCCTCTTCCATGAGTTTGATCATCTTCGGAACAATGACCGCAGGCGATACTGCGGCAACCACGCTTCCCATAACGGCTGCTTCCAGCCTTGTTACAGGGAGAAGCACGGGTGCAAGCAGTATCATTCCGGTGATTTCAAATGCTGCTGGAACAAAGCACATCAGCACCGCAGGTCTGCCGTTTTTCTTTAAATCTTCCAGATTCAGCGTCAGTCCTGCCCGTGACAGAATGATAATCAGTGCTATTTTTCTTAACTGTGAGGATATTCCAAGAATACTCCCGTCAATCAGATCCAGAACAGCCGGCCCTGCCAGCACTCCCACAAGAATCATTCCGAGCAGTGCCGGCAGTCTGAGTTTCCTGCAAAGCCAGCCGGCAAACATGCCTCCGAGTAATAATAGTGCAATACTGAATAACATAATTTTCTCCTTTCTTAATTACCTGTTAATTAGTTAATTGCGAAACTCATAATTTATCTTTATTGTATATGCAAATTAAACAATTACTAAGAAGGTACTATGAGGCGGTCGGCACTTAGATGCTGTATTTTAGCATCTTAGTACCGCTACCAGCCGAATGTAGCGAGAGCGTGCCTTCGTGTAATGTTTCATTTGCATATGCATTTACAAAAATTTAAGTGTTTCGCAATTAACTATTACCTGTTAACTATATTAACGCAGAAAAAGCTGACAATTTCTGCGTATTACGCAGAAGTCATCAGCTTAAATAAGCGGTTTTAATGTTTATTACATTAGGGGAGAACTTCATTCCCTTATAATATAGTAACAGTTTTTTTCAAAATGTCAAGACGAAATTCCTAACCGCACAATATCCATTCAGTAAGCCATCTTTCATTCGTCATATCGTATAACCTTTTATACATTTTTCCATTTTGCTTTTTATAATACCACTTCGTATTATTTGCAGTCAGACTAATATCATTCTCATCACTATGCTGGACAATATTACCTTCCACTTCTTCTGCCTGTACTATTATTAGTATGAAGTTATTGTTTTTTCTTTATAATACACCAGTTTATGACAAATATTAATATTTTTTATAGTTTTTTTTATTTTTCATCCATAAACTCCTCACAGATAATTCTGTGAGGATGTTTCTGTATTCTGTGTAACAGTTCTGCTGCCGCTGTTGAGATGTCTGCTGCACCTGACTGGACATGTCAGATGCTTCATCAAACTTACCGGATTTTAAGCAGTTCATTACTTTTGGACGGACATTTTCGCCTTCTTCTATCTTATCTGCAGTTCTTTTAACTTTGCCTTTCCTGCTTCGGTTTTAAAATGAGTTTCCATGGAAACTACTACTGTCACTACCATAGTTACGATGTCTTCCACATTTTTCTCAAAATCGTCTTCATTCTTTACAACTGTCTTGACACTTGATTTTACAGGTAGTATAATGGCGGTCAGAAAAAATACAACCACAGATATGTTACAGAGGAATTTAACATGAGAGATTATTATGACGTTATTATCGTAGGAACGGGAGCTGCAGGTCTGTACTGTGCCTTAAACCTTCCGGAGCGTAAAAAAATTTTGATTATTACAAAAGATCAGTCTGACCAGTCGGATTCTTTCCTTGCACAGGGAGGCATCTGTATGCTGCGCGGCGAAGATGATTACGATGACTATTTTGAAGATACCATGCGGGCAGGACATTATGAAAACAATCCAAAGGCAGTGGAACTGATGATCCGCAGTTCTAACAGTATTATCCGTGACCTGTTAAACCGCCATGTTGATTTTGCCAGAAAAGCGGACGGCGGACTTGATTTTACCAGAGAAGGTGCGCACTCCAGGCCCCGGATCCTTTTTCATAAGGATATTACCGGAAAAGAGATTACGCAGACTCTTTTAAATGAAGTAAAACAGCTTGAGAATGTGGACATTGCAGAATATATGACCATGGTGGATCTGATTTCCCGTGACAACATCTGCGGCGGTGTGATTGCAATGAACCGGAATAACGAAGTATTTCCTGTCTATGCGGAGCATGTCGTACTGGCATGCGGCGGACTGGGCGGTTTATTCCATAATTCCACCAATTATCCGCATATTTCCGGGGACGGCATCGGAATCGCCATGAAACATCATGTGGAGCTGGAGCATCTCGATTACATCCAGATTCATCCGACTACACTTTATTCCCAAAAACCGGGCAGAAGATTTCTGATCTCCGAGTCCGTCCGCGGAGAAGGTGCTCTTCTCTACGATAAAAACGGACAGCGATTTACGAATGAGCTGCAGCCGCGTGACCTTCTGACACAGGCAATTACGATCCAGATGGAAAAGGGCGGAACGGATTTTGTATGGGAAGATATGCGTCCACTTGGAGAGAAAACCATACTGGAGCATTTCCCGAATATTTTCCAGAAATGTATGGAGGAAGGATTTGATCCGCGTAAAGAGCCAATTCCGGTTGTCCCTGCACAGCACTATTTCATGGGAGGTATTTCCGTCAATCTGGCAAGCCGCACTTCCATGCACGGACTATATGCCTGCGGGGAAACCAGCTGTAACGGTGTTCACGGCAAGAACCGTCTGGCAAGCAACTCCCTTCTGGAATCACTGGTATTTGCCAGAAGAGCAGCCGATGACATTATCTTTGGAGAAACACCGGCATTTAGTAACTCCGTAAGATTAGACCTGAAACAATATGAAGACAGGGAAATCATTCTTGCCGGATATCACAGAATGGTAAAAGCAGAAATCGAAAGGATGAAAAAAGTATCATGAATCAGATTACAATGAAATTACAGGCAGACCGCCTGATCCGCATGGCACTGGAGGAGGATATTACCAGCGAGGACGTTTCCACAAATGCTGTAATGCCGGAATATGCTGCCGGAACTGTGGATTTGATTGCAAAGGAAGATGGTGTCATCGCCGGACTGGATGTCTATGCCAGAGTATTTACCCTGCTGGATGAAAAGACAGAAGTTATCTTCTTCTGCAAAGACGGGGATACCGTCAGAAAAGGGGATAAACTGGCAGTTGTAAACGGAGATATCCGTGTCCTTTTATCCGGCGAGCGTGTCGCCCTGAATTATTTACAGAGAATGAGCGGAATCGCCACTTATACCAGAGAAGTTGCATCGCTTCTGGAAGGAAGCCGCGTCACTCTGTTAGACACCAGAAAGACCACACCGAACTGCCGTATTTTTGAAAAATATGCAGTGCGCATTGGCGGCGGACAGAATCACCGCTACAATTTATCCGACGGTGTCTTATTAAAGGATAACCACATCGGGGCAGCCGGAAGCATTACCAAAGCCATCCGTATGGCAAAAGAATATGCTCCATTTGTGCGTAAGATTGAAATCGAAGTAGAAACACTCGAACAGGTAAAAGAAGCTGTCGCTGCCGGTGCGGATATCATTATGCTTGACAATATGACACCGGAAATGATGAAACAGGCTGTTGCACTGATTGACGGAAAAGCACAAACCGAATGTTCCGGCAATGTAACGAAAGAAAATATTGCAAAAATCCGTGATATCGGAGTTGATTTCGTATCCAGCGGTGCTTTGACGCATTCCGCACCGATTCTGGATATTTCCATGAAAAATCTGCACACAGTATAAAGATAAAAGATTAGGTAATTGAAAGGAATTCTTATGACGATACAGGAAATTCAGCAGGAAATCCTGCGACTGAAGAAAGAAAAAAATATATGTATTCTTGCACATGCTTACCAGGGACAGGAAATCCTGGAAATCGCTGACTATATGGGGGATTCTTATGGTCTGAGCGTACAGGCAGCAAAGAGTGACTGTAACGGGGTAATTATGTGCGGAGTCCGTTTTATGGCGGAAACCTGCAAGGTATTAAGCCCTCAGAAAAAGGTATGGCTTGCCAATCCGATGGCAGGCTGTCCGATGGCGGACCAGATTAATCTTGATAAATTGCACGAACTCCGTGAAAAATATCCGGATTATGCGGTTGTAACATACATTAATACAACTGCGGAGCTGAAAACAGAATGTGACGTGTGCGTCACTTCTTCTTCTGCCGTGCAAATCTGCCAGAGCCTTGAAAATGATAAGATTCTGTTTATTCCGGATCCGAATCTCGGCAGTTATGTGGCAAAACAGGTGCCGGATAAAACATTTGCATTTTTCAATGGTGGTTGTCCGCGACATATTGTAGTGAGTGCAAATGATGTGAAAAAAGCAAGGCAGGCACATCCTTCCGCCCTGCTTTTAGTCCATCCGGAATGTCGGGAAGAGGTGTCTTCACAGGCAGATTACATCGGTTCTACCACCGGCATCATGAATTATGCCATTCATTCTGAGTGTAAAGAATTTATCATTGGTACGGAAAACAGCATTGTGGAGCATTTACAGTTTGCCTGTCCGGATAAGAAATTCTATCCGCTCGCAGTTCCGCTTACCTGCATGAATATGAAAGTAACCTCATTAATGGACGTTTATCACTGTTTAAAAGGCATCGGCGGGGAAGAAATCGAACTGCCGGAAAATGTGATTGACGGTGCCGGAAAATGCATCCGGAAAATGGTTGAACTGGGCGGCTGACATTTTAATTCTGTCTGTAAATGTGCTGTCCCTGTACAAGGGGATAGCGCATTAAACTGTCAGCATCCAGATCTTCGTGATGCATATCCACCGCCGTAATCTGATGATTTTCATAAGTAGTATAATAATAAATACCTTTCTGTGCATTACAACAGGAAGTATATAAGGTAATTTCATATTTTCCGGGTTCTACCTCACAACATCCTCTCTGCTGATCCACCGATCCCAGAATATGAAAGAACTGGCTCACACTCTCCTCTTCGCTTTCCCCGGATATGGAATTCATCTTTGTAAATACTGCACGCACAAATCTCGACATGGATGATAAATCACCCGGAAGTCCCATCGCCCCCATGCCACGGCTGTAACTGTCCAGCGAAAATCCCTGTAAAAATTGATTCACCGGCTGTTTTGGCGATAAATGCATATAATTATTCAACTGGAACATCTGCTTTTCAAACGGCGGATTATTGGTAAGTATTCCTACCGGATTATCGTAAATATGCAGTCCGTCCTTCATGGATTCCACGGTAACTGCTTCCTCCTTATCCGCAATGATCCAATGCAGTCCTGCACACGGGAACTGCTCACTAAATCTTGTATTCACTACTTTACTGTGTCCCAGCACTTCTTTTACTTCCTTTACCGAGGCACATACGGATAAAAGATACGGGATAAATTCAAACTGTGCAATACAGTCCACGCCATCTTCCACCTCGCCATAAAATGCATTTCCTACAAAATTTAATCCTGCGATTCCAAGTCCGCACTCATTCATGGCATCGTAATAAAGCGGATAATCATCTGCCACATGCGCCATTCCAATCATCGCATAATGACTCTTATTTTCACCCATATGCCGGAACCGGAACGGATAATTCCGCGGTGTAACCGTCACCTCGTCCCCATAGGAAAACTCATAATCAAGAGTCCTTCCCATATAAAAATCTTTTGAACTGTAAGTTGCTGCTGTACACATAAAAATTCTCCTTTACAATTAACTGTTTTTTTGAAACAGTTAATTGCAAAACTCATAATTTGTATCTATTGTATATGCAATGACACAATTACTAAGAAGGTACTATGAGGCGGTCGGTACTTAGGTCAGGGCTACCTGACCTTATGTATCCGATACCAGCCGAATGTAGCGAGAGCGTGCCTTCGTGTATTGTTTCATTTGCATATACACTTATAAAAATTTAAGTGTTTTGCAATTATCTGTTTCTTATGAAATCATTTCCTTAATTTCATTATGCATTCTTTCATAATCATACTTTTTTCCTTTTTCCTCTAAAACATATACCCGGATAAATTCTGTCTTATAATTCGCCAGCTTATTGACAACCGACTGTTTATCGCCTGCAAGATATGATAATTGTCCGGTGTCCATATCGTACAGTTTTACTGCTTCCCTTAAATCTTCAAAGTCTGCATTTTTTTCTGCCACTTTATAACTATTGTGTATTTTTTCAATCATAAGCGGAGCAATTTGGTATCCCCAGCGATCCGTTCCGATTAATTCCGAAATTTTATCCGGATTTTTCTGTAATTCATATTTTAATACGGAAAATTCCTGAGACGGGGAATTTTCATACATGTCTTTCATTTCAAATATAACTTTCGGACGGATTCTGTCCCGGAACATTTCATAAAGCCTTTTAAATTCTTCGTCCTCGGTATGGTCATAGTATTCTTTGGCTGCTGTTTCCAGAAAGGAATCGTTAAAGCTTAAAAATTTCTCATCATTAATACTCTCCTGTATTTCTTCCAATGACTGATACAAAAAATGACCACTCTGAACCAGACGAATATACATACATTTTACCATGCCTTCAAAAGCGACATTGGTTTTATGGAAAATGACCTGGGAATAATAGAAATATCTGGACATAAGAAAATGTTCCACTACATACTGTCCTTTTTTATTAAAAGCCAGCACCTTATTATTTCCGCGAAGGGAAGGATCTTCAACTACCATCAGCAGGCGTACCAGATATTGCAGATTTACCATTCCATATTTTACCCCTGTCTGATAGGAATCCCTAAGCATATAATCCAACCGGTCTGCATCCAGACTGGAATGAATGAGCTGGGTATACACCATATTTCTTGCTCCACATTCACCGGTAAATATTTCTCCGATTTCTTCCGGATCCAGACCGTATTTTTCCAGAATTGACCGGAGTTCCAGATTATGCGTCACTATGTATTTTCCCAGATATTCATGATCTGCTGATTTAGAATGGAAAGAAGCCATGTAATACAATGGTTTTTTCTCTGTTTCTCCCTCACGATCCATGCAATAACTGTATACAGCTTCCCCCAGATGTGACAAAGGATAATGTCCGATATCATGTAACAATGCTGCAACCCGCATTTTAACCACATCTTCCGGATCTAACATTCCCTGTTTCTCCAGCTGTTCCGTCATCAGACTCATAATATATAAAACTCCGATGGAATGAACATAACGGGAATGTTCCGCACTTGGGAAAATAAAATTCAGTCTTGCCACCTGTTTTAATCCACGCAGCCGCTGAAACACAGGGGTACTGATAAGATCCAGTTCAAGCTGTGTGATACCGATTCCGCCATACACAGGATCGTTAATATATTTAACAATTTTCAGTCTTTCATCTGTCATACTAAGCCTCCTGACTTTTGAACACTACATCATTTTTTTAATAAATCCAGTAAAGTATATTCGCCTTTCTGTATTTTTGATATTTCATGGTACTTCTTAATTGCTGCCACAAGTACTGTCGAATCAGCGAAGTAGTCCTTTACATAATCATAAGTTTTTACATTGGACATTTTCAAATTTTCCTTACAAAAATCACTTGGCTTCTTACCTGACTTTTTAAATTCTTTATACTTATCTTCGGTAAATATAATTAGCATCTCAATCTCCGGAGCAGTTATTATATTAATAATATCTACCTTATGTTCATATGCCTTACTAAGTCTGAAGTTTTCACGCCGGGAATCTAAAATTCTGATAATAGAAATCTTGCTTTTAAACCCTTTTCTCAGATATTTTTCTTCAAACTTTTTTCCTTCTCTGCACCTGATAACCTCTTCTTCCAACATTTCTTCCCTTGAAAAAATCAAAAGCTTATTATCCAGCAGAATATCCATGATGGCATTTTCCGCAGAGCCTTCACAGATACATGCTTTGTACCTTGCAAGTTCCATCTTCTGCCTCCTATCTTAAAGAGGCAGCTATACTTTTTTTTAGCTGCATATATGATTCGTACAACGGTGTTGTTCCTTCAAGAAATCCACTCTGATATGCATCACTCTTTTTAATATCATTTCTTTTCAAAATATTAGAAAGATTTTCGACAACGATACCATGTCGATTCCTCGTTATAAATATGCTGTCATTACGCTCGTATTCATCAAGCAGTTCAGGATAATGCGTAGAAAAAATCAACGTACCACCTTTTTTATTTAACCTGCTGTCCATAAAGAATCGCATTAAAGTAGTAACAATTTCTTTATTAAAATGATTCTCAAGTTCATCAACCACAAGATAACCGCCCTCGCGGAGTACTTCCTGTGCCAGTGTAAAAGTTATCATTCCCTTAACTGTCCCCGATGAAAGATAATTATTTAATTCAACCGGGTCATTTAATACAATTTCCTCCCTGCCTTTAAATTTCAGATGAATCTTAATTTTCTGGTCCATTTCATCAAAATACAGACTCTCAATCGTAGAATCCAAAAAAGCAATAATCTCTTTCGGCACATTTCCCACAAATGGGAATACATTCACATTTGTAAAGAGAAGAAGATTTGCAATTCTTATATGTTCATTGTATTTTTTGTTATGCGCAATCATAATACTGACATCATCCGGCAAAAAATCCTCCTGACCGCTTCTGACCATATCCGGCTCTTTTCCATCAAACTCGAGCATTGCCTTACGGGTAATTACTTCCTCTGGCCGCTTTGTCCAGATTGTCTCTGAAACAATATTATAAATAATACCTTCCGTTTTATCCCTTCTTGCTGTAATGACGGTTTCCAGCCGACAAATTTTTTTATTTTTTTCCGAATAAAAATAAGTATTAAACACTACTTTTTTTGAACTGCCCAATATGTCCCGTGTTTGAATATGGTTTACTGGTTCATTATTTATTATACCAAGAACCAGTAAAATAACCTTCAAAACAGATGTTTTTCCTGACGCATTAATACCGATAAATCCATTTGCAGGATTCAGATATATGTTTGAAAACAATGGGTATAAAATCTCTTTATGCTCCTCAGTAAGCCTTTGCTGCGCATAAAAAGACAAATCAAGTTTTTCTTTAAACAACGGCAATCCTTCTGCCGTAATCCTTAAAAGTTTCATGCCTGCCTCCAAATTATAAACGTGTTTTCTGTAGTTATTTTTATTCAATCACTATTATATCCCAGTATCATAAATTTATCAACGTAAAATCTGTTTTTATTTTTTCAGCACCTCTATGATGGCATCATAATGTTCCGGCTGGTGCGGAAATGTACAGTTGCTGCATACTTTAATGCTTTTGCCTCTGATGTCCATAAATTCCGGATTTCCCGGACAGTTTTTTATATGATACATCGGGCAGTAACAGAACAGGCAGTTAAAATCTTTTAATCCTTCATGGCAGGGAAAGTATTTGCAGTCCCTGTTTTCAAAAAAACGATATGAATTCTCCATCTATGTTACTCCTTTTCTTTTTGCTGCTTTTTCTACAAAATTTCTGGCAAATGCCGGATTTGAAGGATAATACAGGTGTGGGAATCCCATCCAGTAAGTTTCCCCTGCAAGAATACACGGATAAGTTTTTCCCGATACCGGCTTTGATGCGATACAATCCTCTCCATTTTTTTCACTGTCGAAATAATGAAATTCATGTCCCCGTATTACCTGTCCCTCCGGCAAAAAAGATGCTTTCTTTTCTTTTATTTCTATATAGCCGAACCGCACCAGTTTTCCGGTATCATGGCAGCCTGCCGGTATGACCCCGGTCATGCTCTGTTTTTTGTTTTCTTTATCCTGTATAAATTCATGCAGATACATGAATCCGCCACACTCTGCCACTATCGGCGTGCCGTCAGAAATGGCCTCTCTTATTTGTGATAGCATTGTCTTATTTTCCCCCAGCTCTTCTGCATACAGTTCCGGGTAACCTCCTCCCAGCAGAATCCCATCACATTCCTGCGGAAGTGTCCTGTCATGCAGTGGCGAAAAATAACTAAGCCTTGCTCCGTATTCTTCCAGAAGCTGCAGATTGTCTTCATAATAGAAACAAAATGCCTCATCTCTTGCAACTGCTATCACCGGCATATCCTTATTCTCAGTGCCTTTTTTTACTTCTTCTATCCCCGGTTGACTTAGTCCGCCCGCTTCTTCTGCAATGGTCATAATTTCATCCAGCGAAACGGTTTCTGCAAATGCCTGTGAGAGCAGTTTTAATTCTTCTTTGATGTGCGGCAGTTCTTCCGGCATTTTTAATCCCAGATGCCTGCTCTCAATCTGGAATCTTTTATATTCTGGAAAATATCCGACTACTCTGATTTTTAATTCCTGTTCAATCAGCGGCTTTAATATCTGATAATAGGATTTTGACATGCGGTTTAACAAAACCCCTTTGATTAATTTCTTCTCATCATAGGCAAGAAATCCTGCAATTAACGCCAGTATGGACTTTCCCATACCTTTTGCATCGACCACCAGAATAACCGGCGTATCCGTAACCTCTGCCAGATGATAGGAAGAACCTTCTTTCCGGACACCACCCAGACCGTCATAAAGCCCCATCACACCTTCTAACACGGCAATCTCACTTTCCGTTCTGCCACTCAGAAACCGTCTTTTTGTCTGCTCCTCATTGGTAAAAAAGGTATCCAGATTTTTGGACGGAATGTCTATTACTTTCTTATGAAACATCGGGTCGATATAGTCCGGACCGCATTTATACGATATAACCTGTTCCCCCCTGTCTTTGAGTGTCTGCAGCAGGGCGCAGGTAAGCATTGTCTTTCCGCTTCCGCTTTTCGGTGCGGCAAGCATTACACGTCTAATCTTCATTTTCCCGCTCCTCTCCAAACGCAAAGGAACAAATCCACACCGGATTTTCCGCCTGCATAAGATGATATTTTCCCGCTTTCTTTGTACGGTTTACCTGCATCTGAATGATTTCTTCATTCTGTACCGGATATTCTTCCAGTATCATTTTCAACTCACTGATTGTTTCCAGACTGATTGCATTGATTACAACCCGCATCTTTGGATTTTTCTGATAAAGCACATTCAGGATTTCTTTGAGTTTTCCTCCACTTCCTCCGATAAATGCATGGGTAGGCACGGGCAGGTCTTGCATTGCCTCCGGCGCTGCTCCCCGGATTACCTTAATATTTTCAAGCCCGGATTTCTTTTTGTTCTCCTCTATCAGTGCAAATGCTTCCTCTTTCTGTTCTATGGTATAGACTGTGATATTTTCTGACAGACCTGCTGCCTCTATGGACACAGAACCTGTTCCGCCGCCGATATCATACAGCACAGAGTCTGTCCGCAGTCTCATTTTGCAGATACTTACTTCCCTTACTTCCGCTTTCGTCATAGGTACTTTCCCACGGATAAATTCCGCATCCGCCATTCCATGCACCGCATAACCCGCAGCGGCCCTGGGATTTTTTATCAGACAGATATACAGACCTTCCTGCTCCAGAGTTCTGCACTCCTCCGGAGAAAGCTCCCGTATCTTCTGCTCCGGATAGGAAAGCTGATATCCAGCCACTACAACACAATCATTAAGTCCTGCTTCTGACAGCATCTGTCCCAGCCGCCTCACATCTTTTACGCCGGACATCAGCAGAAATGTTTTCTTTTCCGTACGGATAATTTCTGCAAGATTGACAATTTCTTTTCCATGCATACTGCATATCCTGGCATTATGATAACTTTCCCCGATACAGGATGCCAGATAAGAAACAGAAGAAATCCCGGGCAAAATGCGTACCACTGCTGATAATTCCTTTTTCTCCATCATTTCCCGCAGGTCCCGGTACAAAGACTGGCATCCGCTGTAAAATCCACTGTCCCCGGAAAAAAGAATGACTACCCTGCGCACCCCTTCAAACAGTTCCGTTTTCTGCATTTCCACAAGATACGGAAGAATCTGTTCCGAACGGTAAAAAGGTTTCTTTTCTATTCTGGGCTGGAATCCTTCCAGAAGACGCTTTGCTCCAAATAAAATATCGGCATTCCGGACTGCCTGGCTTACTTCTCCGGTAAGTCCTTGTGCAGTTCCCATTCCCGTTCCTGCAAGAATAATGTCGTACTTGTTTTCCTCCGTTATCTTTTTTTTGCAGATACGTTCGAGTTTTCCACATACCGTCCGGAAATCTTCTCCATTATCCACCTTTTCCCGGTCAATGATAAACACCTGCGTTCCGCATTGCTGTGCAGCTTCCAGCTTCTGGTCAAATCCACCGGCTTTTCCGCTTTTCTTTGTAACCAGATATTTAATATCATACTGTCTGAGAATGGCGGCATTTAACTGCGTACTGAACGGTCCCTGCAGTGCCAGAATCTGCTTCCCCGAAATTCCATGCTGCATACACTGCTGCAGGCTTTCCATTCCGGGCAGGATTCTTACATAAAGCCTGTTTTTCACATTTTCGGAAGTGCAGTAAATCCCCAGTTCTTTACTGCCTGTTGTCAGCAGTATATTTCCTTCTGTCTGTTCGAGTGCTTTCAGGCACTCCTCATTTGTTCCAAACAGTGCCGTGTCCATGTTCTGTTTTTCATCCGTTTCCCTTTTCAGGCGCAGATATGGAATATCCATCTGCTCCATAGCCGCTTTTATATTTTCCGTCACCACTTCTGCATAGGGGTGTGTCGCATCCACAACGGCTGCAAATTCCCCCGTTGTGATAAATTCCCGTATTTCTTCCCGGTTCATTCTTCCTCTGTGAACCTTCACCATGGGATGTGGTTTTAATACAATCTCACCATATTCGGTTGCCACACAGATGGTATGCACAATCCCCGATTCTGCCAGACACTCAGACAGTCTCCGTCCCTCTGTCGTTCCTGCGAATATCAATATCTCTTTCAATCTGATAACCTCTTTTCGTAACCAGCTTTCCGTTTATTATCTTCGTGCCGGCATTTCCTATAAATACTGTAGTAAACATATTTACCTGTCTGTCCCTGAGTTCCGCCAGGGTACAGGTTTCATGTGCTGTGCCGTCCCGCCCGATATTTTCCACATAACCGCACGACCGCTCCGGCTCTATTAATGCCAGCAATATATCACAGGCTTTTTTCAGATAATCCTTCCTCTTATGGCTTGACGGATTATAGAGTGCAATGGCAAAATCGCCCGCTGCCGCCGCCGTAAGTCTCTTTTCGATTGTTTCCCACGGAGTCAGTAAATCACTCAGACTAATCACACAGAAATCATGATTCAGTGGTGCTCCCAGTACAGCCGCACCACTGACAGCTGCCGTAACACCTGCTATTACTTCCAGTTCTGTCCCCGGATATTCCTTCTGCAATTCATACATAAGAGAAGCCAGACCGTAAATTCCGGCATCTCCGCTGCAAATCAGTGCCACTTTTTTCCCTTTTGCCGCTTCTTCGTAACACAACCTGCACCGCTCTACTTCCTGTTTCATCGGTGTGGAGCATATTTCCTTGTCCGCAAAACGTTCTCCCAGAAGCCGGACATAAGTCGTATACCCTATGATTACATCTGCCATTTCCAACGCATATATGGCTTCGTTCGTCATCATATCTTCTCTCCCCGGTCCCATGCCTATAATGTATATTTTATTCTCCATCAAACGATACACTCCATTCTCTTTTTGCAATGGCCAATGTCATGCCATGTTCCGCCTGCTTTTCCTGCAGCAGTTTTCCCCTGCCGGCACATACCCGTAATGCGGCACGCTCGCAGACGTTGTCCACACCTGTCTGTTTCTTTACAAATTCAGAACCGTGAAATTCTCCTTCTACCCTCAGAAGTTCCCCGGCAGAATAAGTATAAAATGGTACTTTTTCTTTTCTGCTCCAGCTTAAAAATCCCTGTTCTTCTTTCTTGATATCGATGGACGCAAGTGCATAAACCTGTTCCGCCGCTATTCCGTTCTTCTTCAGGCATCTCCGGATAAACTCTGCTATTTCTTCTGGCTCTTTGCCTTTCCTGCACCCCATGCCTATGACATATTCTTTCGGAAATAAATGTATCAGACATTCTCCCTGACCCTCTGCGTCTATGAGTATATCAACCGGAGATTGGGGTGGGTACTCCCGGAGGCACAATTCTTCCGGAACATCTGCGCTGCTTCTTAAATGTCCGTATTCCACGGACACTGTAACTTTCTCTCCTGCCAGAATTTTAGAAGAAATCTTTGCAATGCCCTCTCTGTCTGCAATGGCAAGATAATTCCTTTTTGCAAATAAATCAACGGCAAATTTCCGGTTCAAATCCGTCGCTGTCGTGATAACCGGAACTGCACCCATGACCTTTGAAATCCTCTCTGCCAGTTCATTTGCGCCGCCCATATGACCGGACAATACCGGTATCACAAAATGTCCCATCTCGTCCATCACAAGCACCGGACTGTCATGCAGTTTATCTTTTATCCAGGGTGCAGCCGCCCTTACAGCAATTCCGCAGGCTCCAATAAATAACAGTGCATTGCCTTCTTCCATCTGTTTTCCAGCCCACTGTCCCGTACTTTCTTCCACATATACTGCCTCTGCAGACTCTCTGGCAAAAGAGCATTTCGTAAATAGATTTACCTCCTCTGCGGTGAAGGTTTCCCTGACTTTTCCGGCAAGTGCCAGTCCGTTTTCCGTAAAACTGATCACACTCAGACTCATGATTCTTCTTCCTTTGCCTGTCTGTATTCCGTGGAAAAATCAGGTGCATATAACCTTGATTTCCGGTAATTCTGATGGCCAATGGCCTCTCCAACAAGAACAATCGCCGTCTTTGTAATGCCATGTTCTTTTGCCGTCTGATACAATGTCTCCACAGTGCAGAGATAGGATTCTTCCTCCGGCCAGGTGGCCTTGTAACAGAGTACTGCAGGAGTATCGCCCCGGTATCCGCCCGCCATCAGTCTTCTGCCCAGTTCTTCCAACAGTCCGGTACTCAGGTAGATTGCCATGGATGCCTGATGTGCCGCAAAACTTTCGATGCTTTCTTTCTCCGGCACCGCAGTCTTTCCTTCCATTCTCGTAATAATCAGGGACTGGGACACACCCGGAAGCGTGTATTCCAGATTGAGTGATGCTGCAGCACCAAAGCAGGCACTGACACCAGGACAGCTCTCATAAGCAATTCCCAGCCGGTCGAGTTCGTCCATCTGTTCCCGCACCGCACCATACACACTTTGGTCTCCCGTATGCAGCCGGACAATCATTTTTCCCTGTTTGTCCGCCTCTTTCATAATCTCGATTACTTCATCCAGTGTCAGTTTTGCACTGTTATGAATTTCGCACGTTTTTCCTGCATAGGCAAGCAGTTCCGGATTTACCAGCGAACCTGCATAGATAATGACATCTGCCCGCTCTAACAGACGCATTCCCCTCACTGTGATTAAATCTGCGGCTCCCGTTCCCGCTCCAACAAAGTAAACCATTCTTTTACCTCCTTACTCCGGGCTAATTCACCAAATTCATTTGCATACATGATGCAGTCTATTTTCATCTTTCCTTTTGCACGTTTATCCAGATAGTAACAGATACGCTCCATGGCATAATCCATAATCTGCTGCGTTTTTCCGGTTTTATTCAGAATACGGACTGCCTCTTCCGTTGTCACACAGTCCAGGATTTCCGCTGCAATGTCCGCGCTGACACCTTCCCGTATGGCGAAAGCAGTTAATAATTCCATTCGGCAGTCCGCTTCCCTGGAATGTGTATTCATGATTCCGCCGGCGACCTTAATCAGTTTTCCGATATGTCCAGTAAGAAGCATTTTCTGAAATCCCATCTCCACCGCCATGTCAACCGTGTCTCCAATAAAATTACTGCATTTTACACTTTTATCCAAATCATAGCCGTAGGACTGCTTCATAAAATCCAGCCCGTAATTTCCCGGAGACACCGCTACATAATCATATCCCTGCACTTTTCTCTGGTTCAGTTCCACCCGGATAGTATCTTTGATTGCCTGATTGCTCATTGGTTCTACAATACCACTCGTCCCCAGTATGGATATCCCTCCTGTGATACCCAGACGCGGATTAAATGTCTGTTTTGCCAGTTCTTCCCCTCCCGGCACAGATATCTCTACCTCTATACGTCCTTTGTAGTCAAGAAGTCTGCATATCTCTCCCAGTTCCTTTGCAATCATTTCCCGCGGAACATGGTTAATGGCCGCATTCCCAACCGGCTGGTCCAGTCCCGGTTTCGTGACTCTGCCCACACCTTCTCCCCCATCGATGTGAATGGACAGTGTGCCGCTCTCCTCCGTTTCTGCACAAACCGCTGCATAAATAAAACTACCGCTTGTTACATCCGGGTCATCTCCGCCGTCTTTTTGTACAGCACAGCTGACTTTTCCCTCTTCCATGCGGATATCTTCGATTTTGGGTGTATAACTGATTCCCTTTGGTGTTTCAATTGTAATTTCTGTTTTCCTTTTTCCTGTGAGAAGCATATAGGCGGCTGCCTTTGCGGCGGCGGCGGCACAGCTTCCCGTGGTAAAACCATACCTCATCGCCTGCTATCTTTCCTTTCTCCCAAGTTCATAAATCAGGGCATTGCAAATCGCTGCCGCTACATTACTTCCTCCTTTTCTTCCCCTGTTTACGATATATGGGACATCTGTTTCCATAATCAGTTCCTTCGCCGCTTCAACGTTGACAAATCCCACCGGCACACCGATGATAAATGCTGGTCGGTAACTCTGATTCTGTATCATTTCATATAATTGTATCAATGCCGTGGGTGCATTTCCAATGGCAAAAATAACAGGCTTTTCTATTTTTGCCGCCATCTCCATGCTGACTGCCGCACGGGTTGTTCCCCGCTCTTTTGCAATCTTTGCAACTGATTCATCTGCCATAAAGCAGTGTACACTTCCGCCAAACCCTGCCAGCATTTTCTTATTAATCCCCGCGAGTGCCATATTGGTATCTGTCACAATATCTGCACCAGAAAGAATCAGCTTCTTTGCCGTCTGCACAGAATTTTCCGAATAGGTTAATGTGTCCGTATACTCAAAATCCGCACTGGTATGAATGACTCTCTTTGTTATGTTTTCCTCTTCCTCCGGCAGTACAATTCCCCGTCTGGAAAGCTCTTCTGAGATAATCTCAAAACTTTTCTTTTCGATTTCTGCCGGCAATAACTGCTCGATTTTCTTCAATACATTCACCTGCCTCTTTCCATAATCTAATATTTTCTTCCCTTGTCTTTACTGCCACCCGGTAATATCCTTCCGTCAGTCCCCGGAAATTCTGACAGTCCCTGATAAGAATGCCCCGTTTTAAAAGTTCCCCATACAACGGAATATCGGTATAAATCAACAGGAAATCAGCCTCTCCGTCAAATACACGGATTCCTGTGTTTTTCAGATTTTCAGAAAGAATTTTTCTTTCTGTGCGGATATACTCCCTTGTTTTTCCCAGATATTCTTTCTGTGCGGCACAGGCAATCCCTGCCTCCTGTGCAAATGCGGACAGATTCCACTCCGGCAGGTGTGCCTTTATGTTATTTCTCAGTTCCCGGTTACTGCTGACTAAATAACCAAGTCTTACTCCCGGTATGGCAAAACTTTTGGTAAATGCCCGGACGATTAACAGATTGTCATACTCCCCTGTTTCCGGCATCATAGAATATTCCTCTCCGCAGAATTCAATGAAACATTCATCCAGTATGACAAGAATCTCTTTTTCCCGGCATAGTTCCAGCAGTTTTTTTATATAACTTTTCTCCATTCTCTGCCCGGTAGGATTGTTTGGATTTGCCAGAAACAGTACATCAATATCCTCTGTAAGTTCCCCGAAAAGTTCCTCATCCGGCAGATATTGCCGGTCTTCTTTTAAATACACGGTATGTATCCGGCTTTGCACGGCCACTGCCGCATACTCATATCCATAGAACGAAGGAACCGGCAGAAGCACTCTGTCCGGCCTTATCGCATGCATGACCGCCATAAAAAGTTCCGATGCACCATTTCCAAATATCAGAGATTCTTCCGGAATATTAAACATTCCTGCCACGGCATTTCTTAACGCAGATGCCTTGATATCCGGATACTGCCTGCATTTTCCCACGGCACGTTTTAGTGCCTGCTGCACTTCTTTTGGAATCCCCAGCGGATTAATATTTACGGAGAAATCCAGCTGTACCTTATTTGTATAAATATCTCCTCCATGTATTCCTGCCATAAACCAAACCCTCCTTCGTAAAATTATCTCTTTTAGCAGAAAATCGCAGACAATATCAGTATCCCCAGACATACTGACTCGCAGATACCAGCGGTCAGATACATCAAACGGTTTACTCTCCGGATATCCTCCGGGGAAACTTCCCGGCAGGCATCCCCGATATGCGGCTTTTTGACTAATTTGCCAAAGTAGCTTGCATCTCCTGCCAACCGGATACCCAGGGCCCCCGCACACACAGATTCCGTCTGTGCGGAATTGGGACTGGCATGGTTGTAACGGTCTCTTTTATAAATCCGGTACGCTCTCTTTGCATCAAAATCTTTTCCGCCCAATAATGCCGCAAGAATCATCAGCCAGGCACTGATTCTCGCCGGTATGTAATTGACAGCATCATCCAGTTTTGCCGCAGTCCTGCCAAAGTACAGGTATTTTTCATTTTTATATCCAATCATGGAATCCATGGTATTGACAGCTTTATAAAAGAATCCGAGGATTGGCCCGAAAATTGCCGTATAAATCATAGGAGCAATTACCCCGTCCGAGGTATTCTCCGCCACCGTTTCTATGGCGGCTTTCGCTACCCCTGCCTCACTCAGGTTCTGCGTATCTCTTCCGACAATCATTGACACCGATTTTCTTGCTTCCTCTAAGCCTTCATATTTCAGACTATGGTACACTTTCATACTTTCTACCTGCAGACATTTTGTTGCCAGTATCTGGTATGTCATAATGGTTTCAACCAGTACTCCGAGATATGGATGAATCCGGTAAGACAGGGCTAACAGAAATGCCGTCACGCCGGTTGTCGCCACAAGCACAAGAATGACCAGTATACTGCCATTTCTCCGGTCATGTTTTCCAGTTCTTAAGTGTCGTTCCAGCCAGGAAATCAGCTTTCCAATCAGCCGGATTGGATGTGGAAAGCAATAAGGGTCGCCTAGAATCAAATCAATCAGGAAACCACAGACAAATGCAATTATATGATATATCATAATTTTCTCAGCTCCGTAAAATATATTCTGCCGTTCTGCAAAGACAGCATACAGCAGTAACCCCTTCCATTTTTTACCTGATAATCAAAATATTCCCCGCCATAAAACGTACTTAAAAGTGCCATAATTGTTCCACCATGGACAACACATCCGATTTTGACTCCGCCGGTAAAAAGTTCCCTATATCTGTCCACCGACTCATACATTCCCTGACTGCATCTCTGCAGAAAGCAGGGCCTGCTTTCCCCCTGTGGAAAAGGCAGTGTGCCACCGCTGTCTATCCATGCCTGATACTGCTTATCCCCGTTCAGTTCCTGATAGTTTTTACCCTCAAACAGGCCGAAATCCATTTCTTTCCACTGTGGAACAAGAATCGGAACTTTTCCCGGATACAGGATATCTGCTGTTTCTATACAGCGCTTCATGGGACTTGCAAACAGATAATCAATTTCCGGATAAATCTTCTCCGCCTTTTCCTGCCTTAATGCTTCGATTCCTTCCAGACTCAGGCTCTCATCCGTTTTTCCCAGATATCTGTTTTCCTTATTTGCCGGTGTCCGGCCATGCCGGATAAATACTATTTCTACTTTATTTTCTGACCTATTCCGCATATGACACGCACCACCTCATCTGCTCCGGAAGCAAGACGTACCAGGATTCTTCCCGTCCGCTCCCTGTATTCTCTTTCCAATACATCTACCGGTACAATTCCGTTTCCGATTTCATCGCTGATAATCACAATATCACGATGTTTTTCCACATACTTTTCTATCTCATCTTCCGGATTTCCACCCATTTCCACCTGTCTTTTTATCCACTGGTGCAAATGATTTATAATAATTTTTTCTCCGTTTCCGTTTTCTTCTTTCTTCGGAAATTCTGCATCATAAACAAGGCAGGATTCGTCCGTATACCTTTGCAGAACATAATTTAATTTTCCCTGCGCATATCCGCCAATAATTAACTGCATCTTTTTCTCCCTTTATCCACAAATATTCGCAATGGCTGCGGCTATTACCATACAGCCCTCACAAAGTACTACAAAATATCCTGCCGTATCTCCCGTTATGCCGCCCAGTTCTTTTTTGCAGCGGTAATAATAATAAGCAAATACTCCTGCTGCCGTCAGGACGGTGACAGTCCCCGCTGAAACTGACTCATAAAGCATGAATACAGCACTCAGAATAACCTGCATAACTAGGGAAACTCTGACTATTTTCTTCTGTGCATTGCTTGCAAACAGATAAAGCAGTCCGTCTTTTTTCGCAGCTGGAAAAGACACTACTGCAATTCCGCTTAATGCCCGCGACAGGACAAAACCGGCACATACAGTTTTTAAAATATCCATATCCCGGATTTCTGAAAATGCTCCCAGGTAAATCAGTCCGTATGCCGCCAGCATGATAACCGCAAATGCACCGATATGGGAATCTTTGAGTATTTCCAGCTTTTTTTCCCGCGGCTGGTAGGAATGAAACGCATCCATGGTGTCCATAAATCCATCCACATGAAAACCGCCGGTAATAAGTATCGGAATCACACTCCCGATTGTTGTAAATGCAAGCATACCGATTCCCGCTTTTTCACAAAGCACCGCCCACAACCATAGACAGATACCAATGACCGCTCCAATCCACGGAAAAAAGCACAGCATATATCTCATATCTTCCTCTTTCCACTCAAACTGCGGCATGGGGATTTTTGAATACATCGAAAATGATACAATCACTGATTTTATAATTCGCATTTCTCTATCCTTCCTTCACAATAATCGGAATACCGACAACTACTTCCACTACCCTGTCTGCCTGCTCTGCCAGTTTCTCATTGATTCTGCCCATCGCCCTGATATATTTCACGGTTGATTCCTCATAGACAATTCCATCTTCAAAAACATTATTGGTCACAATTACCAGATGTTCTACCTGCCCTTTCAGCATCGCTACACCGTGTAAAATCCGTTCTGCAACGATTTCCTCTGCCACCTGTTCTTCTCCCTGAAACATCTCATTTGCCGTCAGATTCGACATACATTCCAGCAATACACTGCTCTTTCCGGGATTTTCTATCTGGGAAACGGCATCTTCCAGCCTAGTCTGCTGCTCTATGGTAACAAAGCCTTTTTCTTTTCTCATTTCCCGGTGCCGCTCCACCTTTTTCCTGCCTTCTTCCCCATACACCTGCATGGTTGCAAGGTAATATCTGGAGAATCCCTGCGACATTCTGACGATGCACTCTTCCGCATATGCAGATTTTCCGCTTCCACTTCCCCCGCTAATCAAAATCATCATCCTGCTTATACCTTTCGTACTGTTCTACCTCGATATCCGAAAAACCGGTTTTTTCCCGGTAAACAGACATTGCCATATCCAGAAGTGCAAACATCATAACCGCACCGGTACCTTCACCAAGTGCCATATCCGCATCGATGACCGGATTCATTTCAAGTGCTTTCATAAGCAGTACCACTGCCGGCTCTTTTCCTTTGTGGGATGGAATCAGATATTCCTTTACGCCTGGAAATAATCTCTCCGCCGTAAGTGCCGCCGCCATGCTGATAAATCCATCCAGCACAACCGGTATCCGGCAGACCGCACCGCCAATACACACACCTGCAAGTCCTGCAATGTCGAGACCTCCCACGGTCCGTAATATCTCAAATGCACTTTTATGTCTCAGGTCGTATTTTTCTATGCTTTCCTGTATGACTTCTCTTTTTTTTCTTAATCCTTCATCGTTTAGTCCTGCACCTCTTCCTGTGACCAGATCTGCCTCACAGCCTAACAGAGCTGCCACGACTGCACTGCTGGTTGTGGTATTTCCAATTCCCATCTCGCCGGTTGCAATCATCTGATATCCGGCATCTTTACACTCTGCTGCCAATTCCATTCCAACGGCGATGGCCTTTACCACTTCTTCCTGCGTCATGGCCGGCTCTTTCCGGAAATTCCGTGTTCCACATCTTATTTTTTTATTCCTGACTCCGTCTGTTACTTCCCTGCTGTCAATGCCGATATCCACCGGAATCGTCACCGCCCCCAGGGCCTGTGCCATTTTACACACGGACGACTGTTTCTGTGCCATGGATTTTGCAACGGCAAGTGTGACTTCTTTTCCTGACTGGCTGATTCCTTCTTCCACAATGCCATTATCGGCACACAGAATAAGGACTGCCTTTTTTCTTATGTCTATCTCATCCGTTCCGGTGATTGCTCCTATCCGGGCGGTCAGAGTTTCAAACCTGCCCATACCGTCAAGAGGTTTCGCAATGCTGTCCCAATTCTTTTTTACCTTTTTTTCTGCCGCCTTATCAAGCTCCGGAATCTGAATCTGCCATAATTCTTCTTCTGTATAATTATTCCAGACTGGCTTCTCTAAGCATTCCATAGATTTCCTCCATATCCAGATACACCCTTAATGTATCTGCCAGTTTATCATACTGTTTTTCTTTAAATGTCCGATAATCTTCCATCTCTCCGCCCTGCAGGGAAACACCTTTTTTCTCCGCAAGTGCATGGAGAATGACATCGGCCGTTTCTGCATGATCAAACAGGCCATGAATATAAGAACCGTACACATTGCCTGCGGAAATTACATTTTCCGGCTGTTTTTCTTTCTTTTCTGACCACCCGGTCTTTCCCATATGTATCTCATATCCGTCAAAACCACAGCCAGAAATCCCCTTCAGGATTCCGCTCACCTGTGCAATCTTTCCTTCCGTCTGACCCCTTTGTTTCTGCTTCTGCAACACGGTCACTACCGGCAGAAGTTCCATTCCTCTCATACTTCTGCCCTCTTCCACCTCGTCCGGGTCGGATATTTCATCGCCCAGCATCTGATATCCTCCGCAGATACCAAATACCGGAATGTCCACGGCAAATTTTTTTACCGCTGCCTCAAGCCCGTTCTGCCGCATCCATTTTAAATCTCCCATCGTGTTTTTACTTCCCGGCAGAAAAATAATATCCGGATGATGCAGTTCGCTGATGGAAGTCACATACCGCACAGTTACTCCCGGCATCTGTTCAAATATATTAAAATCGGTAAAATTGGAAATTCTGGGATAACGAATAACCGCAATATCAATCAGTCCTTCTTCTTTTTTGTCAAACCGTTCCGTCAGACTGTCCTCGTCTTCCAGTGCCAGATTCATGTAGGGAACTACCCCTGCAACTTTTACATTTCCTTTTTCTTCCAGCATCTCTATGCCCGGGTCCAGAATGGATTTGTCTCCCCGGAATTTATTGATAATTAAGCCCTTTACCCTGGATTTCTCGTCTTCTTCCAGCAGCATTAAAGTACCAAGAAGCTGTGCGAATACTCCGCCTCTGTCGATATCTCCGACTAAAAGAACCGGTGCATCCACCATTTTTGCAAGTCCCATGTTTACAATATCGTTCTGCTTTAAATTAATTTCTGCCGGACTTCCCGCTCCTTCTATCACTATGATATCCGCATAGTCTTCCAGTTCGCGGAAGGCTTTTTTTATCTCTGGTATCAGCTGTTTTTTATAGGCAAAATACTCTCTGGCAGGCATATTTCCAATCACCTCGCCATTTACAATGACCTGTGAACCTGTATGGTTTGTAGGCTTCAGCAATATCGGATTCATGCATACCATGGGTTTTATTCCTGCCGCTTCCGCCTGCATAACCTGCGCCCGTCCCATTTCCAGACCGTCTTCTGTAATATAGGAATTTAATGCCATATTCTGCGATTTGAAAGGTGCAACCCGGTAGCCGTCCTGCCTGAATATTCTGCACAAACCGGCAGCCAGAAGGCTTTTTCCCGCGTTTGACATTGTTCCCTGTATCATAATTACTTTTGCCATATATCTTCCCAGCCTTTCTCTATCTGTTTTCCGCACTGCCCTGCATAATCCAGCAGTTCCTGATTTGCCTGTTCATAAGTTCCGAAAGCTTTCCTGCAGCACACAACCTTTTTGCAGCTCTCTATCTTTTTCTTTGCATATTCTATCAATTCCTGCCCCGGCGGTTCAAAACTCACTGCCTCTATAACCTGTGCTGCCAGTGCTTTTGCCACCGGATAATCCAAATCATTCGGATATATAATCCCCGTGAAAAATGGTATGCCCTGCCTCTGCAGTCTGCGGTATACTTTTCTTCCCTCTCCGCCTCCTGCAATCACAAAAACTTCTGCTTCCCCTTCAGGTGTGCCAAGCTCCATACTTCCATTTCCTTCTTCAAAGCATCCTGCTGTTACATGAAATAATTCTGTAATATATCCCGGTGTAAAAACTTCCTCCGGTGTTCCAAACCGGTCCGCATATTTTCCGTCAATGCAAAGAATTTTGTCCGATATGCGCTGTGCCAAATCCAGCTCATGCAATGACATGATTACGGTGAGTTTTTTCTTCCTCTTCATTTCCTGCAGAATAGAGAGAAATTCCAGTTTGTATTTTACATCCAGAAAAGAGGTCGGTTCATCCAGTATAATGATATCCGGTTCCTGACAGATTGCCCTTGCAAGCATCACCCGCTGCCGCTGTCCGTCACTGATTTTCGTAAAATCTCTGTCCCCTATTTCCAGAATATGCACCTGTTCCATAGACTCTCTGACAATTGCTTCATCCGCTTTGGAAAGAATACCGAATTTTCCGGTATAGGGATATCTCCCGGTTGCAACTACATCTTCACAGGTCATCATCTCCGTGTGAAGTCTTTCCGTCAAAAGCACCGCCATGTTCCGGGATAATTCTTTTCCGGAAAAATATTCCAGTTTTTTTTCTCCTATCCATATGCTCCCGTTTATCACATCCAGCTGTCTGGCAATACTTTTCAAAATCGTTGATTTTCCTGCACCGTTCGGACCTATCAGTGTCAGAATTTCTCCCTGTTCCAGTCCAAATTCTATATTTTCAATCAGCGGCTGTCCATGATAACCGACACCCATTTTCTCTGTCCAAAAATAATATTTCATCCTGTCATTTTCTCCTTATTCCGTCTGATCATTACCCACAGAACCACGGGTGCACCAAAAATTGCCGTTACTGTACTGATGCTTAATTCCGTAGGGGCAAACATGGTTCTTGCCAGCAGGTCGCACAACAGGCAGAATACACTGCCGCCCAGAAAACAGGCCGGAATCATCAGAATCGGCTTTGACGAACCAAGCAGGTTCTTTGTAAGATGTGGAACTGCAATACCTACAAAGGATACCGGTCCCGCAAATGCGACGATGCAGCCGGACAGAATACTTGATAAAATCACCAGCAAAGCACGCAGCAGCCGGATTTTTACTCCCATGTTTTTCGCATAGGCCTCTCCCGTCTGATAGGCACTCAGAGGTTTTGCCAGAAGAAACACTGCCAGAAATGTCACTCCGGTAACAAATGCCATAACCCTGACATTATCCCAGGTAATCCCGGAAAAACTGCCTCTGGACCAGTTATGAAGATTTACAATCTCGGCATCGCTTGCAAATGTAATAATCAGTTCCGTTATGGCAGAACAGATATATCCAATCATGACACCGCTGACCACCAGCATTGACATATTATGTACTTTCGTTGACATCAGAAGAACAAATCCCATCGATATCATAGCTCCAAGAAATGCCGCAAATATCAGCATTCCAGAGCTTATTCTTATCATTTTGCCGGTGAGAAATACCATAACCACTGCCACTGTCATCTTTGCCCCAGAAGAAATTCCCAGCACAAAAGGACCTGCTATGGGATTGTGAAAAAATGTCTGCAGCAGATAGCCTGCCAGGGCCAGACCGCCGCCGAGAATCATTGCCGCAAGTGTCCTGGGCATACGAATATCCCAGAGAATCCTTGCATTCTTCACTGTTTTTCCCTGCAAAGATGCAAAAATATCAGAAAGGGAAATTTCTACGGTTCCAATACAGATATTTAAAATCACAAACAGAATAACCCCCGCTGTCAGTAAAATAAATGACATGATGTATCTGATTCTTCTTTTTTGCTGCATCTTATTCTCCTTATTTCAACCGGAAAAGATATCGCATATCCTCTTCTCCCGTAAGCATTTTATGCATATCTTCTATCATATAGCCGATGGACATGGACTGCTGATACATATCATTGGTCGTACAAAAGACATTTCCCTCCTGCACTGCCTTAAAGTCAGAAAGTACCGGACACTTGTCCATCAAATCTCTGACCGAACTTATTCCGCCATCAATCGAACTGTTGTAAATGATATAATCGGCATCTTTTGCACCGGCATAAAATTCTTCGAGCTGCATATTTACCGTAGAACGGCCTGTGCCGGAATCTTCCATATCTTCAAAAATATATCTGCCTCCCGCCAGTGCGATTGACTTTGCAATGTAATCCGAACTCTGTCTGACCTGTGCCAGTCCGTTCGATGTAATATAAAAAAATGCCACCGTCCTGTCTGTGGATTCATTCGCCGTTATCTGCTTTAATATCTCATCCTGTTCCCGGAACAATTCCTCCGCCCGGTCTTCTTTATCCGTCAAAGCTCCAAAGAATTTTACCCACTCTACCCTTCCAAGCGGATGTTCTTCGTAACTGGAATATTCTGTCATAACCGGAATCCCAAAGCTCTCCAGCATCTCCATCACCTCCGGGGAATGTGTAATCATTCTGTTTTCAATTGCAAGGGAACAATTCTGTGATACGATTAATTCATAATCCGGCTTATTATATTTGCCGGCATAGATTATCTTTCCATCCGCCATGGCCTCTTTTGCCTCTTCAATATACCAGTTCTCCTGCTTCTGCCCCGACAGCCGGATGCTGTTCAGTGCATCCAGCCTGCAGAACATATCCATCACCGCCGACGATACCAAATAAAGATTCTGTACAGGCTGTTTTAACACAATCACATCATCCCCGGTATCTTCCGGTGGCTCTTTGCCCTCCGGCACAAGCAGCAGTTTCGTACCATCGCAAATCGTCAATAATTTATATCCGCCTTCATAATAATCAACTGAAAAATTTTCTGCATACTGCAGTTCCATCGAACCTTCATAGGTAAGACTATCCCCAACTGCTGTTTTTCCTGAATTATCCTTATTTTCTGCAAAATGGGAAGAAGGACCGCCACAGCCGGTAAGCCATGACAGTCCTGCCAGAAACAAACAGCAGGCAATCGCTATCTTTCTTCTTCCTGTCATTTTTTCCTCTTACTTATTTCACTGTATCTGAATGAAATGTTATGGTATATTCAATTTCATGCGGTGTACTCATGGCTACGGTGTCGCCAATAACGGTCAAAGGCTCATCAAACGCTGTCACAGGTATCTGAAAGACGGAGTTGCCCTCTGTATTGACCGGCAGATATTTTTCTCCGTCCACTATCATATAGTCATAGTTCGGACTGCTCCACTGAATATCCGCAGTCACTTTACCGCCCTGCACATTTATGGTAACAGGTGATTCTATGAATGCCCTTCCGCTTCCGCCTTCAAATGTAATATCCATGGTATAAGTGCCGTCTTCCAGAGTCCCGGTTTCTTCCTTCTGCGGATTGGAAACCCTGACCTTATGGTCATACCATGTTCCTTTTGTTCCTATCAGTGCCAAATCAAATTCTTCATCAATCGCCGGAACCGGAATATCAAATCCATTTACAACTTCGCTTGTTCCATCGCTGAAGGTTACTGTGTCCTCTGTTGGCTGCAGCAGTTCTGCTCCCTCTTTCCGGGCATCTTCTGCAAGTCCGTAATAAAGATTTAATATTTTCTGGGATGCAAGTGAAATATGCATAGTCATTTTTCCGTCTTTTACGATTAATTTTCCTTTTCCGTCACATGCTTCACTTACATGGAACATACTGCTGTCCGTATCAAATTCCGCAGTATATATACCATCCTCCAGCTGCACTTTCTGTTCTTCGGTCTCCTTTGCTTCGGATACTTCTTTTGTTTCTCCCGAAACAGTGGTCGGATTTTCCATATTTGTACCGGTTGAACCGGTGCACCCTGCAAGCAGGGTGCATACAGCAACTATTGCACCGGTTGTTTTCATCCATCTTTTCTTCATGTCTGTTTATGCCTTTCCTGTTACTGCTGATTGATTGCATTTTCTGTATGTTTTACATAGATTTTCTGGATTCCTTCGATTTCGCCGAGACCTTTAATCTGTGTTGTTACACTGTCAAATTTTCCAGATGCCTTAAACATACTTAACCAGGAGTCTTCGTCATCTCCTGCCATATCATTGTTTGCATGGTCTCCTGCTACTACCATCAGAGGACGGAGTACAATCTTCTTGTAACCGGCTTCTGAAGCTGCCTTAATAACTTCTTCGCATGCTGTTTCTTCCGGCTCACCTTCTACGGTTCCGATAAATACATTGTTATAGCCAAGCTCTTTCATCTGGGACTGCATCTGGCTGTAAGATATTTTTGCCGCATGGGAAGTACCATGTCCCATAAATACAAATGCTGTTCCATCTTCTTTTGCTGCATCCAGACTGTCATATCCTGCTTCGCTTACTGCTTCTTTTGTCAGAATTTCAGCTACTTCTTTTTTATCTTCATTGATAACTGCTGCATCACTTCCCACTTCACCAAGCAATGGTTCTGCAATCTTTACAGATTCAAACTTATCTTTATAATTTTCTACCGCTTCCATCAGTTCGTCATATTCTGCACCATGCATCAGATGAGTCGGCTGGATAACCAGATTCTTTACACCGTTGGAAACAGAACGTTCCAGTGCCTGCTCTACATTGTCAATTTTTTCTCCGTCACGTGCCTGAACATGATTAATAATTATCTGTGCAGTAAATGCTCTTCTTACAGACCATTCCGGATATGCTGTTTGCAATGCATCTTCAATTCCCTTAATATCAGCCACACGGCTGTCATTGAAAGAAGTTCCGAAGCTGACTACAAGAATTTCATTCTCGCCGATTTCATCCTGATTACGGGCATCATCCTTAGACGCATCCCCGGTATCTCTTCCAAAGTAATCCGGGTCCGCATTTTCACCTTCTACCAGTTCTTTCTGTGCGTCAGTCAGTTTATCCCATGCAGCCTTTGCATCGCTGCACTGTTTATCTGTATTTTCATTTCTTTCCTGTACATAGATTGCATCAATTAAATCGGCCACTTCATCTGCTTTTTCCTGGTCCACACTCACGGCATCATCTTTTTTGCTTTCTGCCTGCTTTGCTGCGGTTGTTTCTTTTGACGTATCGTCTGTGCTTTTTCCACATCCGGTCAGGCAGATACTTCCCATCAATGCTGCTGTCATTACTAATGCTACTGTTTTCTTTCTCATTTTGTCCTCGTTTCTGCAGTTCTCCTGCTGTTTATTATTGCAAAATATGTATCTGCTGCAAAAACGACAGTTACACAAAGAGAAAATATACTTCACGCATTTCTGTATACAAAAGAAAAACCCTCTTCTACAATTTAAAAAAAGATAGAATAAGGGCCTGCACACATCATAAACGTACAACCTTTTTACTCGTGGTCTGAAACAATCGTTTCTGTACAGCAGTCAGGCAGGTCTCCCGGCTTGAAGATCATTGCATTGGCCATCTTCCCAGTTTCCCAGTGATATATCGGCTTCAGCTCCCTAATTACGGTGACGAGTTCGTACAGGATTTGCACCTGTTTCCCTTTTCACCAGGGCCAACCATACATGGATGATTGCCCTGACACCTGATTACTACATATTCAATTCGATTTAATATAACATAATTCTACAGGAAACACAACTGTTTCTTTGCAGAAAAAATTTCATCAATCTCTCTTGTTTTAAATACTTGTTTTAAAATTAGATTCTTGTTTATTTTTAAACAAGAAAAACTTCGATTTATCAACTTTTTTATAGCCATCGAATTTTTTTCTTGTGTAAATTCTTGTGTGAATTTTATTTTTCTTGTGTAAATTCATCTGTCAAAATCCAAGATGACCTTTGTTGATTTCTTGAAAATGAAATTCCCCCTGTTGTTCCTATTGCAATTTCCTGTTTAAGTGTGTCCAATCCTTTGTTATTTCGATAATCCGTCCCAACAATTGCCCTATCTTTATTTCTAACACCGAAAACCAACCAACCATGCTGTAATCCTTTAAGGTTAGATTCATTACTAATCGCTGAAAAATATTGACCAATTTTATTTCTATCATAGTCCTTTCCAGCTTCTTTAAATTCTACCATTTCAGACCCCCAACTCAATATTAATTTATTGAGCACTGAGCAAAGTTCAATATTATTGGGCTTATTTTCTGATAATAAATCCATGGTTTTTCTCCCTCCTATACTATTTTCAATGTAATCTCTATTGCCTGCCTATTTTTTATGTCCCTCCCTGTTATATTTCCAACAATATTTTATGACTTAAGGACTTAGGTCTATATAATTTGCATTAAACATATTATTCTGCTCCGGAAAACAACTCCAGATTCACGTCCGAATGTTCGAGTTCCCTGGAATACATATATGCGATGGTCACGATATCTGAAAAGTCCAGTTCTTTTCCATTCTTCTTCCATCTGGCAAACAGCATCTCATTGATGCAGACAAGGCTTGTCACTGCTATCTGTGTTTTTCCGGCCATGTCCCCATCGTAAACAGCACCACAAAAATAAGTAGAAATAAAATAAACCAGTATCTGTTCTAAAATAATGTCATAGTCTTTATAATGAACTGCCAGCCAGGTTTCAAATTCGTGATGTTCTTTCCGGTAGACAGACTCTCCGCCTCCGTACACCAGTTCTGCTGCCTCATCGGTCATATCCGCCCACAGGTCGTTCAGAAGCTCCATCTGGAAAAGCATCTGAAATCTCGCAAGTGACTTTTCATAATTTGATGCATCTTCCAGCACAGGCTCTTTCTTTTCATCATGCGAATATTTTTCTATCACATCATTAATGGCAAAAATATCATCCTCATCGATTTTCTCCTGGCACTTTTCTGTCACATCCAGCAATAACAGGATTCTCTGACGGATGCTTAACTGCCGGTTCTGCAGAATTTCATAAAGAACTTCCCGCACATCTGCAAGCATGGAAAACAATAAATCGTCAAATTCTTCATCCTCTTCTTCCAGTTCATCCTCTTTCTCGATAAATGTCACTTTTTCCCTGTTTCCGAGAATGATTTGTGCCGCTTCCGGGCAGGAAAGCGATAAGGTATATTCCCGGATATTTTCAAATTCCTCAATATGTCTCGGATATCGCCTGCAGGTTTCACAGAGATAATCCTCGCCCCACTCAATATACATATCACAGAGATTCCTGTCGTTTAAAAATGTGCATCTTTTTTCTCCGGACTGGCAAAAAACACCCTCCTCCCAGTCGATTCTGTCATCTTTTTTGCCTGAGAGTTTCTCCCTGTATTTCTCAAGGGCATCTTCATCTATCACAATCTGCCAGCCGGCACAGCATGTTTCTTCACATCGGTCCGCAATACATGCAAACCGGTCATAATAATCCGGGTAACGGTACAGCATCTCTTTTTCCTTTCTCTTATGAATATCTCCATTCATTATTTCTGATTTTTACACAAACTATTTTTTGAATAACTCTGAATGTGTTCCAAGCCGATAAAGCATCAGCACTAAGATATTGTTCTGAATCTCATAGATGAGCAGCCAGTCAGGTTCAACGTGACATTCACGAGTGCCCTTATAATTGCCCGTAAGCTCATGTTCTCTGTATTTTTCTTCCAGCGTACCGCCATTCGCCAGAATATTGATTACCTCAAACAGTTTATCCAGATTCTTCTTTTGCTTTTTCGCCAGTTTTAAATCCTTTTTAAACTGTACATCATATTTCATTCTTCCAATGCCTCTTTAAGGGCATCCATACTGGAATATCTTGGAGCAGAAGGATTTTCCATCAGTTGTCTGCCTTCTTCAATGGCAGCTATTGTAGTCTCATTTGGTACTTCCAGTTTCAATGAAAAAGGAATACCATGCTCACGGATAGCGGTCCTCAGAAACATATTTACAGCAGTTGTCATATTCAGACCCAGTTCATTGAAGATTGCCTCTGCCTGCTCTTTGACTGCCTTATCTGTACGAATATTTAAATTAGTTGTTGCCATGCAAAACACCTCCATTCAAGTATAGTATACTCAAAAATTTGTTTTCTGTAAATACATTGTCTATATATTGTTATTATATTATAAGCAAATATTGATGTGTATAGCACTCATGCGGATTATTTCCACATGGAAGCGATAATGCAAAAAACAGCCTTCCACAATTTCTCTGTGAAAGACTGTTTTTACTTACTTATGCTTCTGCTTTTTTCTCCGGAAGAATGGCATTTAATGCCACTCCCATAATGGCCGCGATGGCAAGTCCTGTCAGTGTGATGCTTGTTCCTGCCACATTGAAGGTAAGTCCGTCGGAAAATCCGAGTCCGCAGACAAGAATTGTTGCTGCGATAATCAGATTTCTGGAATCGGTAAAGTCCACCTTATTTTCTACCACGTTGCGCACACCGATGGCTGCAATCATTCCATAGAGAATGAAGCTGACGCCGCCTACGATGGCTATCGGCATGGTGCTGATGATTTGTGCAAATTTGGGAATGAAGCTTAACACAATGGCATAGCAGGCTGCCAGGCGGATAACTTTCGGGTCATGCACACGGCTCAGTTCCAGAACACCGGTATTTTCACCGTAAGTTGTATTGGCCGGACCACCAAACAATGCTGATATGGAAGTAGCCAGACCATCTCCGATTAAGGTGCGGTGAAGTCCCGGGTCTTCTACAAAGTTTTCTCCGACCGTAGCGGAAATAGCAGAAATATCTCCGATATGCTCCATCATGGATGCTACTGCAATCGGTGCCATGGCAAGAATGGCAGTCAGATTAAATTTGCAAAGCTGAAACGGCGGTATGTCCACCCAGGAAGCACTTGCAACAGCGGCAAAATCAAAGATTGCACTTCCGTCCGGATTGGTAATGCCACAGGCATGAAGAATCAGTGCCACCGCATAAGAACCGGCAATTCCCAGAAGAATCGGAATAATTTTAAACATTCCTTTTCCCCAGATATTAAAGATAACAATGATGGCAAATGCCACAATGGCAAGCAGCCAGTTTGTCTGTACATTGCTTACCGCAGACGGTGCAAGACTGAGACCGATGCAGATAATAATCGGTCCGGTCACAACTGGCGGAAGAAAATGCATGGCACGCTTTACTCCTACCATTTTAATAATTACTGCAAGTATCAGATAAAGAACACCTGCTACTACGATTCCACCGCAGGCATACGGCAGCTTTTCGCCCATGCTCATATCTGCAAAAATACCGGTATCCAGATTTGCAACGGTTTCAAATCCACCGAGAAATGCAAAAGAAGAACCGAGAAATGCCGGTACTTTTAACTTTGTACAGATGTGAAAGAATAACGTACCCACACCTGCAAAAAATAATGTAACGGAAACGGAAAGCCCTTCTCCGTTAAAATAGTTATTGACCAGTATCGGAACAAGTATCGTTGCACCGAACATGGCAAACATATGCTGTAATCCCAACAGCAGCATCTTCGGAATACCAAGGCTTCTGGCATCACGAATTGTTTTACTTGTTTCGTCCATGAAAAACCTCCTGAATTTCGGGTTTTCTGTACTTTTGTACTGCATGACGGATTTTATCCGCAGATTAGTAATTTTATAACCCATAAAATTTGCGGAACTACGGTTTCTGCCGCAATTCCGCAAATCATTATATCGGAAAATGTTCCGTCTGACAAGCTAATATTTCCACTGCTCTGACAATATCTGCATATCCATCATAGGTTTGTAAATGCTGTCTCTGGCCTTGAGTTCTGCCGGACTTCCCTGTTCTTCCAGTTCTTTATAACAGAAACACTCCTTGCTGTGCGAATTTATCACGCCAACTGCCTGCAGATAAGAAAAAATTGACACAGACCCCGCATATCTCGCACCCCTGCGCTTTAAATCCTCCGCCATGGCATCACTGTACTGATTTGTAACTATACCGGGCGGCTCGTAAACCGTTCTTCCCCCGGTAAAACTCCACACATACGCATCCCAGGAACCATACTCCGGCAGAATCTCATCCCGGATAATTCTGCTATTTATAATACTGCCCCTGATTTTGGGCAGACTCCGGATAATTCCCTCGTCCTGCATCAGGTTTTCTATCTTTTCTTCCCCATATTCTGCGACTTTTTCAAGCTCAAACCCATCATATGCCGCCTCAAAATTCTTCCTCTTGTGAAGCAGTGTCCGCCAGGAAAGTCCCGCCTGAAATAATTCAATCACAAACATTTCATACAGCATTTTCTCATCATGCAGCGGCCTGCCCCACTCCTCATCATGATACTTTAAATACAGCGGGTCTTTTGCATACTTTCCGGCACACCGTATCTTTGGAAACTGATTCTCCGACTGTACTTTATCCATTCACTTACCTCCATATGCGTCTTTCTTTCCAATATACTTTGTTTCTTTCCTTCCTCTGCTGCCAGCAACAGATTTACTCCTCGTTTGATCGTTTTTCTTTTCACTATATTACCTCCTTTATCTTATTCCTTCTGTCAGATGTCTGACTCCCTATTCATAGAAACCTTTTTTTGAGTATACTATATCCATTTCCGTTACGTAAGAAAAAAAATTGCATTTTAACGAAAAAATTGCACAAAAAAAGCAAAAAACGGTACAAAATAGCAGATATTTCATCTAAAGCGGTACAAAATCATTTTTCCTTGTTCCTCGCCATTCATCCTTTTCCTCTACTATCATATACTTATTTTCTGCTCTTATTTAACATTCACTTTTACAAATTTTTTCTACTTTTTCCTTATTGTCTAAGAAGACGGAAACCAGATTCGGATCAAAATCCTGTCCCGCACCCTTTCCTCCTGCCCAGAACTACTCCTGTTTACAATCCATATCAGAAGAAACATAAAACTCCTCACCGGTATCCAGACAGATTGCCGCAAGCCTTCCTCCCGGAAGACTTGCACCGCAGTCAATCGCAATATGGTTGTTCCGCCGGTAAATATATCCGGGGTTCGGATTTCCTGCAATATGCTGTGTCGGTGTATGCCCCGTCACTACATAGGTATCCGGAAAATATTGTGTATCATAATCTGCACGGTCCCACAGCATTTCTTTCAGGGTATAATCATCGATATCCTTTTCCGGCGAATAATTTCCCAATCCGGCATGTACCAGAAAATATTTTTTTCCCGCGACCTGCAGTTCCTCACAAACAGAAAAGTCTTTCATAAAATCAAGAACATCTTCCTGTTCTTCCCTGTTCAATGTCCGAAACTCCTGCATGGTTGTGCTGCTTCCATTCATCTGCCACTCAGAAATCCCCTGTATCATTCCTTCGTTCATATGTTCAATGGAATCCTCTGTAATTTCCTGCATCAGAAATTCAAGGCACCGGATTGCCATAAGCTCATGATTTCCCACCAGGCAGAATGCATTCGGCATTTCCATCAGCTTATGTAAAACTTTGATGGGATGCGGTCCTCTGTCCACAACATCGCCCAGAACATAAAGCGTGTCTTTTCCACTGAATTTTATTTTTTTCAGTAATTCCATAAACAAATCATAATTTCCATGAATATCCGATATCACATATACAGCCATCCAAATACCTCCGTTATTTATCCTGCATCATTTGTTACTGATATTTATATCGGACAAATTTTAAAAAGCATGATTCGCACATTTTCCTCTTTGACAAATACATAACTTTGGATAATCAGCAAAAGATAGCATTTGACGTTCTCCGGAAGAAAAAGGAAATCCGCTTAATGTCAGAACCAAATCATCCGATTCCTCCAAGAACTGCTCCTGCCACGAGTGCCACAAATGCCAGTGGAACAAGTATGTATTTTCCCAACGGAATAAACCATGCCCCGATTTGTTTTTGCCTTCCCCGGTTGACTGCATCGAGTGCAAAGTCTTTTCCTGCCACCCAGAAGAACATGATGGCCGCAAGCATCGCACCCAGCGGACAGATATAGATAGAAACGGCATCCATCCATCCGGAAACGATGCCCTGAATGACGAGTGCAACAACACAGCCTGTCACAGCAATCGTTCCAACCGCTGCTGCTCTTTTCAGTCCAAATTTTTCCTGCAGGGTTGCCACTGGTGCTTCGTACAGATTTACAAGGGAACTCATGCCAGCAAACAGGACGCAGACATAAAAAATCATTCCGACCATTTTTCCGCCCGGCATCCCATTAAATACATTAATGAGATAGATAAACATAAGTCCCGGTCCGCCGGAAGACAATTCTGCCCCACCGACAGCCATCCCCGGAATGATAACAAATGCTGCAAGTAATGCCGACAGTGTATCAAAAATCGCCACATTTCTTGCAGAACTCACCACATCTTCTGACTCGTTCAGATACGAACCGTAGATAACGGTTCCGTTGCCTGCAATGGAGAGTGAGAAAAATGCCTGCCCAAATGCATAAATCCATAACCGGATATCAAGCAGTCCCTGTGGTTTGATTGTAAATATGTATTGATATCCTACCTCTGAACCCGGCAGGGTAAAAATGTAAATTCCAAGTCCGAGAAGCATTACAAACAGCAGCGGCATCATAATCCGATTTGCCTTTTCAATACCTCCGGCAATCCCCATAGCCATAATTACAGCCGTAACAATCATGGCAATCACAAGCCAGAAGTTATTTCCAAATGCAGATGCCGTACTACCGAACATACCGCCGATTACATCCATGTTCTGTCCCATACTGGCAACTTTTCCTGTCAGTGCAAGAAATGTATACTTAAATATCCATCCGACTACTACGGTATATCCAATAGCCAGTGCAAGTGAACCAAGAACCGGGATTGTTCCGATGATTTCTCCTGTTTTTCTTCTGCCTGTGCGCATTTCCGTACAGGTTCCGAAAGCCTTAATCGGACCGCCTTTTGCCGCACGCCCCAGCGCCATTTCTTCAATCACACCGGACGCACCTATCAAAATGACAAACAGGACATAGGGAAGCAGAAAAGTCATTCCTCCCCAGTCTGATACCATATAGGGAAAACGCCAGATATTTCCCATACCAACCGCCGAACCTATACATGCCAGAACAAAACCTGTTCTGCTTTTAAAACCATCTCTCTCATTATTCTTCTTTTTCATGCTTTTTCTGCTCCTTCTTGATATTTTAAATAGTAGATATATTTTAAAAATAAAACAATTCGTGAACTACCCATTGTCTAAAGCCAATGGGATTGCGGTAACCTTATTTCAATCTATAATAGCAGATATTTTTCCCCACTCCCTCTCTCTTTAATTCTCCAGATGCCACTAACTTCCGCAATGCCCCTTCAATAGAACTTATACTCAGCGACGGACAAAGTTCTCGAATATCCTGCTTGGTAAAGCGTCCTAACTTATTCATGGTCGCACATCTTACCATTTCAAGAGCAGATCGCTTTGTTTCTACAAGTGCAAACCGTTCTTCAAAATCTTTGTATGCAGAAAGAACTATTCCCAGCAAGTATTTTATAAACGGAACAACATCTTCCATACCTTCATGCCAGCCATCCTGTGACCTCCCAAGTGCGTTATAATATAAATCTTTATTTTTTGCAATTTTTGCTTCCAAAGAAATATATTTACCAACATAAAAACCATTTCTATATAATAACAGTGTTGTAAGCAAACGGCTCATTCTGCCATTCCCATCGTTGAAAGGATGGATACAGAGAAAATCATGAATAAAAATTGGAACAATAATTAGCGGTTCCACTTCCATATTTCCTATTACCCGATTATATTCTTCACATATTTTATCCAATGCTTCTGGTGTTTCATAAGGTGCAAGCGGAGTAAAAAGTGTTTCAACATGACCGTCCGGGTATGTGGCACTAATATAATTCTGCACACTTTTTGTTTTTCCTGCCATCGGGTTGTTCATATGGCTATACAAAATTTTGTGGAGTTGAAGAATATAACGCTGCGAGATAGGAATCGCATCAAAATTTTCATGAATAATATTCAATACATCACGATAACCTGCAATTTCCTGTTCATCACGGTTCTTAGGTGCTGTTTTCTCTTCTACCAGCTGTCTGATACGGGTACTGGTTGTTACAATACCCTCAATCGCATTAGATGCTTCTGTACTCTGTATTTTTGCAATTTCAACCAGTTTTTCCAGTTCCTCCGGTCGCTGTTTAAGATACATCTCCTGCTTTCCAGCTTCTTTATATATTGCAGCTATCAAACTCAGGATATCCGAATCCCATTTCTGATTTTTAATTTCAGAATAATTAAAAGCTCTCATAACCTTACCTCCATTGTTTTTTCCTTAAATACTATCATATTTTAAGTGAATATTCAATATACTAAGGGATTATTCCCTTAATAGTATAAGTTATTTGAGGTCAAATATTCTAAAGCCTAAAAACTGATAGCAAATCATAACCATTTATATAAAAAAAAGACTCCACTCACACCGAATGAAGTTTTTCCATTTATTTATATATAGTTTTTCGCAAAAATCAACATCCAAATGTGGTTTTTTCTCTTTTAAGTGTTGATTTTGTTTGTAAACCAAAAAGACAGACCTGACATGGTCTGCCTTCGGGTTGTTACAATACCCTCAATCGCATTAAATGCTTCTGTACTCTGTATTTTTGCAATTCCAACCAGTTTTTTCCTTAAATCTTATCGTATTTTAAGGGAATCTTCAATGTACTAAGGGATTATCCCCCTATACTTCACGCAATCGGCATAGCAGAAACATATTGAAACATTACGATAAAATGGCAGATACTTCCGCCCATAACAAAAAGATGGAAAATCTCATGTGTACCAAACATCCGGTGTTTTTCATTAAATCTCCTGACTTTTAATGCATAAATAATTCCACCTGCTGTATAAATCAAACCACCTGCAAGAAGCCAGGCAAATGCAGCCTTTGGCAATGCATGGATAATCTGCGGAAATGCAAGCAGACATGCCCACCCCATCACAATATATAGTATGGATGACACCCATTTAGGGCAATTAATCCAGCACAATTTTAACAAAATTCCAAAAAATGCCACAAGCCATACAACAGAAAGCAGCAAATAGCCGGTTCTGTTATGCAGCACAATCAGGCATACCGGTGTATAAGAACCGGCAATCATGACTGAAATCATACAATGGTCGAGTTTCTTTAATATTTTATTAATTCTCGGGGTAGAATTTACCGTATGATATGTTGTGCTTGCCGCATAAAGAAGTATCATAGTAACGATAAAAATGCCAAGTGCAATCACATGAATAAGATCTGGTTCTTCCAATGCTCTGTGTAACAGTGGAACTGCCGCAAAAACAGCCATAATCATCGCAATAAAATGTGTAATGGCACTTCCTGGATCTTTTATCTTTAATTTTCCCATGTTCATCCCTCCCTGCATAATTAGGTATTTATATTTTAATGTACATCTGCATTTTATACCAATGTGTTTCTCTTGTCAAGCTTATATTGTTATTATTTCTATTATACATAGTTTTCATTACTATGTTGTGATAAAATATAGTTGTAACACCTCTGCCTAATAAGATATAATCTTATTT
>ERZ773156.404-NODE-404-length-51517-cov-7.18485_pt1 | contig 51517 bp, 39 predicted proteins | sample MGYA00511895_ERZ773156 | MGnify/ENA primary metagenome ERZ773156 (study PRJEB29015, sample SAMEA2737850) | human gut metagenome | biome: human gut; feature: human-associated habitat; material: faeces | place: China | collected 2012 ... | reverse complement strand
TTATCAATATGGCGCAAATAATCCGGTGAATAATATTGATGTGAATGGAGATAGTATTTGGTATACTCGGAATGGTGATATTGTCACTATGTATGTAACTGCAAAGATATTTAATAATTCAAGTGATAATATAAATATGGCTAGAGCTGCCAAAGATATAGTTTCTGATATAAAAAGTACCTATGAAGGAAAATTTGAATGGAGCGATAATAAGACTTACAATTTAAAGGTTGATATGGATCTTAAAGTTGCAACTTCTATGAAAGATGTCGAAAACTCTGATCATTTATTTGTATTAGCAGATAGCGATAGTAAAGGAGCGCGTGGAGCAACAAGTATGTTAGGTGGAAAGGTTATGACTTTGGCTTCAAGCGATTTTGCTAATAATAATTGGTTGTCGAATAATTTGTCTTATAATAAAACTTTTACAGCTACTCATGAGTTTGGGCATGCAATTGGATTATCACATTCGCAGAATCCATTTAATATAATGAAGCAGGGAGGAGTTGTTCACAACAGCAATAGCAACCAAAGAGTTATCATGTTGCAGCAACAAAATAATCTAAATAAAGGTAGCAATTATTTAGAATATATGGGTAGAAAAATACCTTATCCATATATTCATTATAATAATCTTGTTGTCGATATATATAATTTAGGTCTTAAATGGCGATAATGTAGATGAAATTATGAAAGGGAAAAAAAAATAATAACGATAGGAATAATATTATGTGTGTGTTGTGTGTGTGTTACATCCAGAACTGCGTTAATATTTGTAGGTAACTCTTATGAAAATAGCAAAGAAATTAATGTTACTATTTCGGTGGATGATAAGGTATTATATAATGGCTTTTTAAAAGCTTATGAGATTCCAATGCTGTTGGAAAAGAAGAAAATGAGGGTCGGCTTTTACAAGGTTTCTGCGAAATGTAATAATATCCAAGTGCAGCATAGATTCTTTTATTTTTTTCAGAAAACTATTTGGATTGATTTTGATTTTGCAACTAATGACATATTATTAGTTTCGAAATTTTATAAACAAATACCATTATAATTTTATGTTATCTGTCTTATCGTAATATAAAGTTAATAAAACAGTCTTGCTCTGATATATAAGTTGTCTAAACTAAATCAGCATATTAGAGCAAGATTATTTTGTATGATGCAGCTATTGGATGTTGGTATGTAGTAGATCCGGAGTCTGAGAGATATCATTCGTTAAATCCTAACAATTACTGTGTAAATCTCTAGAGAAGGGCGGGTTAGTACAAATAGTAAGATGCCCTTTTATATTTCAAAAAGCTAGTATAATCTAACTGATATTTTATTTTTTTTCTTCTCGATAGCCTATTTCTATATGCAATTCTCCCCTTTTTCTTTCTTTTTTCTCATAAGAAAGAATATATTTGTACCTAAGTTAAATGAAAACCAGCGTATGATATGATAACAACCCAGTTGCTTCGCCCTGAAAGTATTGTTGTAGTAGGGGCTTCGAATAATGTACATAAGCCGGGTGGCGCAATATTAAAGAACTTGATAAACGGAGGTTATCAGGGAGAACTTCGGGCGGTAAACCCGAAGGAGAAGGAAGTACAAGGAGTTCCCGCCTTTGCAGATGTGAAAGATCTTCCTGATACGGATTTGGCAGTATTGGCTGTGCCTGCCGGACTGTGTCCCGATATTGTGGAAACATTGGCTAGTACAAAACAAACTCGGGCGTTTGTCATACTCTCTGCCGGATTTGGAGAAGAAACGCATGAAGGGGCGCTATTGGAAGAACGTATCCTGGAAACTGTGAATAAATACGGCGCTTCGCTGATTGGACCTAATTGTATCGGTTTGATGAATACCTGGCATCATAGCGTGTTCAGCCAACCTATCCCTAACCTGAACCTGAAAGGAGTTGATCTAATCTCCAGTTCCGGTGCAACAGCGGTGTTTATTCTGGAAAGTGCGGTGACGAAAGGATTGCAATTTAATTCTGTCTGGTCGGTAGGTAATGCCAAACAGATCGGTGTAGAAGATGTCTTGCAATTTATGGACGAGAACTTTGATCCCGAGAAAGATTCACATCTGAAATTGCTTTATATTGAAAGTATTCAGAACCCGGACAGATTATTGTTTCATGCTTCCTCTTTGATAAGAAAAGGATGTAAGATTGCTGCTATCAAGGCCGGAAGTTCGGAGAGCGGAAGCCGTGCGGCGTCTTCTCATACGGGAGCGATTGCAAGTTCCGACTCAGCGGTAGAGGCGTTGTTCCGTAAAGCAGGAATTGTGCGTTGTTTCTCTCGCGAGGAACTGACGACCGTAGGTTGTGTATTTACTTTACCCGAATTGAAAGGAAAGAATTTTGCCATTATCACTCATGCCGGAGGACCGGGGGTAATGTTGACAGATGCGTTGAGTAAAGGCGGTTTGAACGTACCGAAGCTCGAAGGCGAATTGGCGGAAGAACTGAAAACTCAACTTTTTCCCGGTGCTGCCGTTGGAAATCCGATAGATATTCTGGCTACCGGGACACCGGAGCATTTGCGTCTCTGCATTGATTACTGTGAAGAAAAGCTTGAAAACATAGATGCCATGATGGCTATCTTCGGAACTCCGGGATTGGTTACTATGTTTGAAATGTATGATGTGCTTCACGAGAAGATGCAAACTTGCAAGAAACCGATTTTCCCGATTCTTCCTTCTATCAATACTGCCGGAGCTGAAGTTGCAGCGTTTCTTGCTAAAGGGCACGTGAACTTTGCCGATGAAGTGACACTCGGGACGGCCCTTTCGCGTATCGTTAATGCTCCTAAACCGGCTGTTCCTGAAATAGAATTGTTTGGAGTGGATGTCCCGAGGATTCGTCGTATTATTGATTCGATTCCGGAAGACGGATATATCGAGCCTCATTATGTACAGGCATTGCTCCATGCGGCAGGTATCCCGTTGGTAGACGAATTTGTTTCGGATAATAAGGAAGAGATCGTAGCCTTCGCCCGCCGATGTGGATTCCCCGTAGTGGCTAAGGTTGTCGGTCCGGTGCATAAATCGGATGTCGGCGGAGTGGTGCTGAATATTAAAAGCGAGCAACACTTGGCGCTGGAATTTGACCGGATGATGCAGATCCCTGATGCCAGGTCGATAATGGTGCAGCCTATGCTGAAAGGGACAGAACTGTTCATTGGTGCGAAATATGAGGAGAAGTTCGGCCATGTAGTGCTTTGCGGTTTAGGGGGTATTTTTGTGGAAGTGCTCAAAGATGTATCTTCCGGTTTGGCTCCGCTTTCTTATGAGGAGGCTTATTCGATGATTCACTCATTGCGCGCCTATAAAATCATCCAGGGAACGCGAGGCCAGAAGGGAGTAAACGAGGATAAATTTGCTGAAATTATTGTCCGTTTGTCTACCTTGCTCCGGTTTGCAACGGAAATCAAAGAAATGGATATCAATCCGCTTCTCGCAACGGAAAAGGCTGTTGTGGCCGTAGATGCACGTATTAAAATAGAGAAATAAGACTATTTTTTCATTCATTGGGACGTATCTTCTATTTTTCGATTGTTATTTCACCTACATTTGGTAAGTTGAATAAAAGAAGTGTTATAAACCGAATATATGAAAAAAATTATAATAACGTTTATTTCTTTAATAATTGGAATTCTTAGCCGTGCACAAACGGTTAATGAACATTATTATTTTAAGAATCTTAGTAGCCAGAATGGGTTGTCACAAAACACAGTCAGTGCTATCTTGCAGGACTCGAAAGGTTTTATGTGGTTTGGTACGAAAGATGGATTAGATCGATATGATGGGGTATCTTTCCGGCATTTTAAGTACGATAGAAACAATCCGAGAAGTCTGGGCAATAATTTTGTGACTTCTCTTTATGAAGATATCGAAGGTAATATCTGGGTAGGGACTGATGTGGGAGTCTATATCTATTATCCGGAGAAAGATACTTTTCGTCATTTTGTAGAACAGAGTGACAAAAACACAAGGGTGGAACGAGCCGTTGCTATGATTTCAGGAGACAGTCAGGGAAGGGTATGGATAGCTGCAGAGGCGCAAAACTTGTTTTGTTATGATTTGAAAAAGCAAACCTTGAGAAACTATATTCTGACCGATCATCCATTGGTCTCTACCAATGTGAAATGCCTGACGGTTGATAATAGTGGTACTATCTGGATTGGCTTCTACGGTGACGGATTGTTTTATTCGAAAGATGAGTTGAAAACTCTTCATCCTTATATATCACCTATTGATAATGAGGAAACTTATAATAATGACGTTGTGAGCGAAATACTCCCGGGAGCATACAATTGTTTATATATTGGTTCTTTAAAAGGAGGAGTGAAAGAATTGAATCTGACTTCGGGTAAATTACGGGATTTGTTGTTGAAAGATGAAGATAATGAATCCATCTATTGTCGGACATTACTTTTTGCTACGGATAATGAGTTATGGATAGGTACAGAAAGCGGAGCTTATATTTATAATCTCCGTACGGGGAAGTATACGCACTTGCGTAGTTCTGAGTATGATCCCTATTCTTTGTCTGATAATGCAATTTATTCTTTTTGCAAAGACCGTGAAGATGGTATATGGATCGGTTCGTATTTTGGCGGAGTAAACTATTATCCGCGCTCGTATACCCATTTTGAGAAATATTATCCGAAAGGAGAGGAAAATAGTCTGCATGGTAAGCGGGTACGTGAATTTTGTCGTGATAACTATGGTGTGTTATGGATTGGTACGGAAGATGGCGGGTTGAACCGTTTTAATTTGAATACAAAAGAATTTTCTTTTTTTGCTCCTAGTGCGGGATTTACCAATATACATGGGTTATGTTTAGTGGACGATAAACTTTGGGTTGGCACATTCTCTAAAGGATTGAAGATTATAGATACCCGTACAGGGACTGTTTTGAAGACATATCAGAAGAACAGCTCTCCCCGTTCTTTGATTGATAATAGTATTTTTGCAATTTGTAGAACCGCCACAGGTGACATCTACTTAGGAACGATGTTCGGACTGGTCAAATATAATAAGCAATCGGACGATTTTGACCGTATACCGGAATTGAATGGGAAGTTTGTATATGATATAAAGGAAGATTCCGGTGGTAATATCTGGTTGGCAACTTATGCTAATGGTGCTTATTGTTATAATGTGAACGATCGGAAATGGAAAAACTATGTGCATGATGAAAAAGATACCACAAGTCTTTCATATAATAAGGTTTCTAGTATTTTTGAAGATTCCTATCACCGGATTTGGTTAACAACTCAGGGAGGAGGTTTTTGCTTATTTCATCCGGAGTCAGAGACGTTTACTAGTTATAACTCAACTGACGGACTACCTAGCGATGTTGTTTATCAGATTGTAGAGGATAAAGATGGACAGCTGTGGCTAACAACTAACAATGGACTTGTCTATTTTCAGCCAAAAACTGAAACGATGAAAGTATACACTACTGCCAATGGTCTGTTGGGTGATCAGTTTAACTATCGGTCCAGTTTTGAAGATGAAAATGGAATGATTTATTTTGGTGGAATTGATGGTTTTATAGCTTTTAATCCTAAAAGCTTCTCGGAGAATAAGAATCTTCCCACAGTAGTGATTACAGATTTCTTGCTGTTTAATAAAGAAGTGTATGCAGATGAACCTAATTCGCCTTTGGAAAAGAATATCACTTTTTCTGATAAGATAGTACTCCGGGCTGATCAGAATTCATTTTCTTTCCGCATCTCGGCTCTTGGTTATCAAGCTCCCGGAATGAATAAACTGATGTATAAATTGGAAGGGTTTGATAATGAGTGGTTATCTATCGGTGAGAGTCCGTTGATAACCTATGCTAATCTGCGTTATGGTGATTATGTATTTCGGGTGAAAGCTGCAAATGACAATGGCGTTTGGAATAATAATGAAATCTCGTTGAGCATCCGGATTTTACCTCCTTTCTATCTGTCAATTTGGGCTTATTGCATTTATATACTTTTGATTATTGGATGTTCCGTTTATTTGATTCTTTATTTAAAACGCCGTAGTAATAGAAAACATCATCGGCAAATGGAGAAATTTGAGCAGGAGAAGGAACGTGAAATATATTATGCGAAAATAGATTTCTTTACGAATGTAGCTCATGAGATACGTACTCCTTTGACGTTGATTAATGGTCCTCTGGAGAATATTCTTCTGAAAAAGACGGTGGATCCTGAGATACGGGAGGATTTGAATATCATGAAACAGAATACGGAACGGTTGTTAAGTTTGACGAACCAGTTGCTGGATTTCCGTAAAACAGAGAGTCAGGGATTCCGCTTGAACTTTGCCGAGTGTAATGTTACTGAGGTACTGAAAGAAACTTATAACCGTTTTACATCTTTGGCGAGACAGAGAGAACTGGACTTTGTATTGAATGTAGGCGAACAGGACTTCTATGCACATGTCAATAAGGAAGCATTTACTAAGATTGTTAGTAATTTGTTGAATAATGCTGTGAAATATGCAGAAACATATGTACATGTGTTTTTGGAAATGAACGGGATAGGAGAAAAGAGGATGTTTTATATTCGTACAGTGAATGATGGCGTTATCATCCCGAATGAAATGAAAGAGGAAATCTTTAAACCTTTTGTCCGTTTCAATGAAAAAGAAGATGGTAAAGTTACCACAGGAACAGGAATCGGATTAGCTCTCTCACGTTCATTAGCTGAATTACATCAGGGAAGTTTGATGATGTTGGAAGGTGAAGAGGCAAATGTGTTCTGTCTGTCGCTTCCTGTGGAACAGGATAGTGTAATAAAGCTGACTTCGGAATATAAATCCGTAGAAGAGGAGAATGTGGTGGAACGGCGGACGGAACTAGCGGACAGCAGGGGAGACAAACCGGTAGTGTTGGTAGCGGATGATAATCCGGATATGTTGTCTTTCATTGTTCGTCAGTTGGAAAGTAATTATGTCGTTGTGACTGCCAATGATGGTGTGGAAGCATTGAAAGTATTGGATAATCAGGAGGTTTCATTAGTGGTAAGTGATGTTGTTATGCCTCGTATGGATGGATTTGAATTGTGCAAGTTGATAAAGTCTAAATTGGATTATAGTCATATTCCGGTGATTTTGCTTACTGCTAAAACGAATATTCAATCAAAGATAGAAGGGTTGGAATTAGGGGCAGATGCATATATTGAAAAACCTTTTTCTGTTGGGTATTTACAGGCTTGCATCGCCAATCTGATCAATAGTCGTGAAAAGTTGCGGCAAGCTTTTGCCCAATCTCCTTTTGTTGCAGCTAATACGATGGCTTTGACAAAAGCTGATGAGGAGTTTATGAAAAAGTTGAATGAAATCATTCAGAATAATTTGCATAATCCGGATTTTAGTATGGATGATATAGTAGACTCTTTAAATATGAGTCGTTCTAATTTCTATAGGAAAATTAAAGGTGTACTTGATTTAAGTCCGAATGAATATCTACGGTTGGAAAGATTGAAACGGGCTGCTCAGTTATTGAAAGAGGGAAATGGGCGGGTAAATGAAATTTGTTATATGGTAGGCTTTAATTCTCCTTCCTATTTCTCTAAATGTTTTCAAAAGCAATTTGGTGTACTCCCTAAGGAGTTTGCCGGTTAAGTTTATTATTTGGTTCTCACAAAAGTATTGGTGTTGTATATAGATATCTGCAGGGTATATATCCTGCAGATCGTAGATTTATGTGCTTGATAGATAGAGGGATTAGAGCGCTGTAATAATGCAGCGGAGGAGCTTTATATCTTTCTAAAAAATAGGCTAATATGATAATTTATGGGATATTTGTTCCATTTATATTTCATTTGAAACGAATTTGCTATTCTTTCTTTTGTTTGAGACAGTATTGCGATTTATTGGGATATTTATTTTATCAGGAAATCCTCTCATCCGTTAATTTTGCCTATGTTAATCAATCAAAAATACTATGATAAAACCATTGCATCAATTAAAGAAGCTTTTTATCCTTTGTGGGCTTCTTATCAACTGGTATCGGGAATATTTATAATGAAATAACCTTTTTATTAATAATTATGAAAACAAAAACAAGAGATCTAAGCACATGCTTAAAAAGGCGGTTGTGGATTGTAGGTGTATGTCTGACGACCTTTTCTTTTCTTTCTGTATCTGTTGCATATGCAGTCAGTGATAATCAGACTGTCCAGCAGCAAAAAAAGGGAATGGTGATTAAAGGTAAGGTTTTGGGTACAGACGGTGAACCTATTATCGGTGCATCTGTATTGGTGAAAGGCTCTACTACTGGAGTTGTTACTGATTTGGATGGTAACTATACACTGTCTAACGTTTCTAAAGGAGCTATTTTGGAATTTAGTTATGTAGGTTATGTAAAGCTGACTAAAACCGTAGGAAATGAAACAACCATAAATGCAATTCTGTATGAGGACTCTCAGATGTTGGAGGGAGTTGAGGTTGTGGCTTTTGGTACACAGAAAAAGGAGAGTGTTATTGGTGCTATTTCAACCGTGAAAGTGGCGGAACTGAAAACACCCTCCAGTAATCTTACGAATGCACTTGCCGGGCGTATTGCAGGAGTAATCTCTTATCAGAGAACTGGTGAACCGGGGGTGGATGACGCCTCTTTCTTTGTTCGCGGTGTTACAACTTTCGGATATAAAAAAGATCCGTTGATTTTGATTGACGGCATTGAGTTAACTTCTACCGATCTGGCTCGTTTACAGCCAGATGACATCGCCAGCTTTTCTATTATGAAGGATGCTACTGCTACCGCTCTTTACGGTGCCCGTGGTGCAAATGGTGTGATTCTGGTGAAAACCAAAGAAGGTCAGAAGGGAAAAGCACGGTTAAGCTTAAGAGTTGAGAACTCAATATCCACTCCGACTCAAGAGATAGAATTGGCAGATCCTGTTACTTATATGCGTCTGCACAATGAGGCCTATTTAACTCGTAATCCGTTGGCGCCGTTGATGTATTCTGAGGAAAAAATAGACAATACTGTACCGGGGGCGGGATCTGTAATTTATCCGGCTACGGATTGGAGAAAGGAATTATTAAAAGATTTTACGATGAACCAGCGCGTCAACCTGAATATTACAGGTGGTGGTGATGTCGCACGTTACTATGTGGCAGCTTCGTATAGTCAAGACAATGGTATTCTGGAGGTTGATAAGAACAGTAATTTTAATAATAATATCAAGCAGAGAGTTTATACTCTTCGTTCTAATGTAAATATCAACGCTACCAAGACAACAGAATTGATTGTCCGTCTAAGTGGTGTGTTCGATGATTATAACGGACCGTTATATGGTGGTTCGGCTATGTACAATCTGATTATGAAGAGTAATCCGGTATTGTTTCCCGCTAAATATCCCAAAGATGAAGCTCATGCATACACGAAACATACTTTATTTGGTAATGCTGAAAATGGACAATATTTGAATCCGTATGCAGAAATGGTAAGAGGATATAAAGAATCCGGACGTTCTAATTTGAGTGCGCAGTTTGAAGTGAAACAGGATCTGAAATTCTTGACGGAAGGTTTATCGGCACGCTTGTTGTTTAATACTTCCCGTATCTCCAGTTATGATGTTTCACGTAAACTGAATCCATATTATTATAAGATGACTAATTATGATTATCTGACCGGTGATTATGCCATTGATATCATTAATCCGGATGATGGTTCGGAATATCTGATTTATGATCCGGGTGGTAAGAGTATTACGGCTAATATGTATATAGAGGCTGCATTGAATTATAATCGTGATTTCGGAAAACATGGAGTAGGCGGATTATTAGTCTATCAGTTGAGAAATAACCTTCAGCCGAATGCAGGCTCGCTTCAGGCATCTCTGCCTTACCGCAATGTCGGTTTATCGGGGCGTTTCACTTATGCATATAATAATCGTTATTTTGCAGAGTTCAACTTCGGTTATAATGGTTCCGAACGCTTCCATAAAAGTAAACGGTTCGGTTTCTTCCCTTCTGCCGGTTTGGCATGGGTTGTTTCTAATGAGTCTTTTTGGGATCCATTTAAAGATGTAGTATCCAAGTTGAAATTGAGAGCGTCTTATGGTATTGTTGGTAATGATGCTATCGGAAGCGGGCGTTTCCTGTATTTGTCGGATATCAATATGAATGATAGTAAGTATGGGGCAAACTTCGGATATAATTATGATTATCATCGGGATGGTATTTCGGTAAAGCGATATTCTGATCCTGAAATTACATGGGAAAAGTCTGCTAAAACAAACTTTGCACTTGAGTTCACTTTATTTAATGATTTGAATGTGACGACAGAGTATTATACGGAACGCCGTAAGAGTATTTTGCAACAACGAACTTCGATCCCGGCATCTATGGGACTTTGGGTACAACCTTATGCAAACTTGGGAGAGGCCAAGGGGCACGGAGTTGACTTATCGTTAGATTATAATAAATATTTCGCCAATAAATCATGGTTGCAGTTGAGAGGAAACTTTACTTATGCGACAAGTGAATATATGGTATATGAGGATTATGAATATCCGGGAGCATGGTGGAAACAGAAAGTGGGTTATCCAACTAATCAGACTTGGGGATATATAGCAGAAGGTCTATTTGTTGACGACAATGAAGTGGCTAATTCTCCTGTGCAATTTGGAGAATATGGTGCAGGTGATATTAAGTATCGTGATGTGAACAAGGATGGTAAGATTACTGATCTCGATCAGGTACCTATCGGATATCCGAAAGAACCGGAAATTGTATATGGTTTTGGTGCCTCTTATGGATATAAGAATTGGGATATATCAGTGTTTTTCCAAGGATTGGCTAGAGAATCATTTTGGATTGATTATAATAATGTATCTCCATTTTTTAACACGGTTGATACAAAAGTTGTAGGTAATAGAGTTGGGCATAATGCACTTGCAAAGTTTATTGCAGATAGTCATTGGTCGGAGGATAATAGAGATGCTTATGCGGTATGGCCGAGATTAAGCCCGACTTCTATTGAGAATAACAGTAAAACGAGTACTTGGTTTATGCGTGATGGTTCGTTCTTGCGTTTAAAACAATTGGAGATTGGTTATACTATTCCTGAAAAAGTGACTAATAAAGTAGGAATCAAGAACCTTCGATTCTATGTTACAGGAAACAATCTATTATGCTTTAGTAAATTTAAACTTTGGGATCCTGAAATGGCAGGTTCCGGCTTAGGTTATCCTGTACAGCGTGTGTATAATATAGGACTAAATTTAACTTTCTAAATTTGATATAAAATGAAAAAAATACAACTGTTTATATTAAATTGTTTGATTATTGCTTTATCTTCATGTGATTCATTCTTGGATATTGTTCCGGATGATATTGCTACAATCGATAATGCATTTACAATGAGGGCGCAGGCGGAGAAATATTTGTTTACCTGTTATTATTATCTTCCAGCTCATGGCCTGTTGGAGGCAAATCCGGCAATTGCCGGTGGTGACGAACTGTATATTACGGAGTCTTTTCGTAGTGCAGCACACGTACATGCATGGTATATTTCACATAATATGCAAAGTTCGGCAAGACCACGCTGTGATTATTGGACCGGAGCCGATCAACAGAATAACAAATCATTGTATCAAGGAATCAGTGACTGTAATATCTTTCTGGAGAATATTCAGAAGGTACCTGATATGACACAAGCAGAGAAAGACCGTTGGGCGGCAGAAGTACGTTTCTTGAAAGTCTATTACCATTATTGGCTGATTAGAATGTATGGACCAATTCCCATTATGGATCGGAATATTCCGGTAAATGCAAGTGAGGATGAAGTAAAGGTTTTTAGGAGTACTATAGACGAATGCTTTGATTATGTAATCAATTCTTTAACCGAGATTATCAACAGTAATCATTTGCCTGATAAGATAATGAATGAGGCTGAAGAGTTGGGACGAATTACTCAAGGAATTGCAATGGCAATAAAAGCCGAAGTGATGGTAACTGCTGCCAGTCCTTTATTTAATGGAAATGCTGATTATAAAGGATATACTGATTCCAGAGGTATTGAACTATTCAATCCGAATAAATCGGAACAGGCCAAAAAACAGCGTTGGATAGATGCTGCGGAAGCTTGTAGGCAGGCTATTGATTTTCTGAAAGCTCAGGGACATGATTTATATAAATATACTTCTCTTGAATACACAATATCCGATCAGACCCGTGCGAAAATGAATATTCGTAACATTGTGACGGAAAAGTGGAATCAAGAAATTATTTGGGCTAATTCAAATAGTATTATCGGACAGTTACAGGATCATGCTATTCCACGTGGATTGGAACCGGGAAAAGAAGGAAATGCGAGTGTTGGTGGTAATTTGGCTGTCCCTCTAAAAATAGCAGATTTGTTTTATACAAAAAATGGAGTTCCTATTACAGAAGATAAGACATGGAATTATGATGATCGTTTTGAATTGAGAAAAGCAACAGCTAATGATAAGTACTTTATCAAGGAAGGATATACAACAGCTAATCTGAATTTTGACAGAGAAGTACGCTATTACGCAAGTTTAGGATTTGATGGTGCAGTCTGGTTCGGGCAGGGAGTGACAGATGAGACGAAACCGATTTATGTGCAATGTAAACAAGGATAGTCTGCTGCCAATCAGATTGCGAATTCATGGAATGAAACAGGTATATGGCCTAAAAAACTAGTTCATTTTAAGAGTGTGGTAGGGCAGACCAGTGGTTTTACTAAGATTACATATCCGTTCCCGGTGATGAGATTGGGTAACTTATATCTGTTGTATGCTGAAGCTTTGAATGAAAGTGGTGCTACTAAAACTGATGTTCTGACTTGGGTCGATTTGATCAGAGAAAGAGCAGGACTGAAAGGTGTGGAAGAAAGCTGGGATACATATACGAACAATAAGAAATATGAAACAATAGATGGCAGACGTGAGATCATACAACAGGAACGTGGAATTGAATTGGCATTCGAAGCACAGAGATTTTGGGACTTACGTAGATGGAAATTGGCATTTCAGGAACAGAATAAGCCGATAACCGGTTGGAATACTCAGTATAGCACAAATGAAGATTACTATACAGAACAATTGATTTATACTCAAGAGTTTAGAATAAGAAACTATTTCTGGCCGATTTTAGATAAGGAACTATATTCGAATAAAAACCTGGTACAGAATTATGGTTGGTAAACTTTAAAATAAAAACGTTATGAAGAAGAAATTTTATAAATATGGGTTGTTTTATATAGGAGTTGTTTTGGCTGCTTGTGCCGACAATGCTGATCTGAACGAACCTACGGGAAGTACGACACCACCGTCACAGGTGCTGAATGCGACGGTAAAGAATCTGCCTGGTGCAGCAATTATCTATTATGATTTGCCGGATGATCAAAATTTAAAATATGTTCGGGCTAGCTATAAAGTTGATAATATGATTCGTACAGTTAATGCTTCTTTCTATACAGATTCTTTGGTAGTAGAAGGATTCCCTACTAAAGGAGAGTATGACGTTGAACTTTATTCCGTTAGTTATGGTGAGGCTGTCTCTACTCCGCTTGTGGTAAAAGTAAGTCCGGATACTCCTCCTTATCAGAAAGTGCGTGGAACATTAATTTCAGCTGAAACATTTGGCGGTATCAAAGTGAACTTTGATAACCCGGAAAAGGCTAAATTGGGACTGGGGGTCATAAAGAAACAGGCAGAAGGGATTTGGACACAGGTATATATGCATTATACTGAGGCTAAAGGTGGTGATTTCTATGTACGCGGCCTGGATGCTGTTACTACAGATTTTGGTATTTTTGTCAGAGATAGATGGGGACATCTTTCTGATACATTGTATGTCACTGAGACTCCTTTGTATGAAGAACAATGCGATAAGTCTTTGTTCAGGAAGATGGCTTTGCCGACTGACTCTTATGAGTGCCACTCATGGAATGAAGTGACGAAAGGAAATGATATGACGCGGCTTTGGGATGGAATCACAGATACAGATCCTTGTTTTCAAACCAAGACGACAACAGTAATGCCGCAATGGTTTACCTTTGATATGGGGGAAAAGTATAAATTGAGCCGATTTGTAATGGTTTCACGTTATTATCCGGGTAAGTATGGTAATACATTTAAAGCAGGACACCCGAAGCATTTTGAACTGTGGGGTAGTAATGATCCAAATCCAGATGGTAGCTTTGATGATTCTTGGGTATTACTTTCTGAATATGAGTCGGTGAAACCTTCAGGAGGTGGTGTAAACGATGCTCTTACAACAGAGGATCAGGAAGCTGCGAAAAATGGTGAGAATTTTATTATTCCTGATAATGCTCCGGCTGTACGTTATATTCGTTTTAAAACGAATGACACATGGGGGAAAACACGTTATATGCATCTTCACGAACTTACGTTTTTCGGTGCGAGGCATAATTAGTAACAAGTAAAAGATAATGCTATGAAACTATTTAAAAAACTGATTTTTATATTTTTAAGTATAGGTGCCTTGATCTCTTGCGATGGTATGGATGCCACGTATAAAGAGTTTATAGAAGAAGGGCCTATTGTATATATTGGAAAAGTAGATTCACTGAAAGCTTATGCAGGACGTAATCGGGTTATGCTCGAATGGCAGAAATTACTTGATCCTCGTGCTAAAACGGCAAAAATATTCTGGGAAAACAGAACGAAGTCTACTGAATTACAATTGACAGATAAAGCAACTCTTACTCAGGTTGTAGTAGAGGATTTGGCGGAAGGCTCGTATGTCTTTGAAATCTGTACATACGATACGTATGGTAATTCTTCTATTATGTCGGAGGTTCCTTGTGCAGTATATGGTGATGTTTATGAGAAATTGTTGTTCAATACAAAAGTAAAGACGGCGGTTTTAAAGAATGATGTATTGACCGTTACTTTTGCAGCTTCGCTTGAACCAACTTTTTTTGCTTCTGAAATTACTTATATGAGTTCTGAGGGGAAAAATAAAACTGTGCTTTTGAAAGCTCCCGCAACACAGGTGAAGATAGATGATTTCGCAGGAGACCATATCACTTATCGTTCCGTTTATTTGCCGGAAGAAACCGCCATAGATTATTTTTATAGTGAGTCGGATGAGCTTGAAATCAATTAAAAGAAATAGCAGAGATAACAAAAAGGATTTATAAGGTCATTTTTCTTACTATAGAATTATATGAAAGCCTTGTATCTTTTGTAGTAACGGGTACTACAAATGGTACAAGGCTTTTTTTTTATGCTATATGCATCAATTATCCCATTCATGTTTCATTTGTCTATATCATTTTATTTTGAGACGTTTTTGTGATTTATTGGGATGTTTATATCATCTATATATTGTGCGAACCTCTAATTTTGCCTGTGTTGATTACTGCAAATGATAAAACTAGTTATATATGATAAAACAATTATTTTCAATAGGAATAGCTCTGTCATTATTTTCTCAGATGTTATGGGCACAATGGACCCCTGTAGGAGATAGGATCAAAACTTCTTGGGCGGAGAAGATAGATGTGAACAATGTATTACCGGAATATCCGCGTCCTATTATGGAGCGTTCTGAGTGGTCTAATTTGAATGGTTTATGGAAGTATGCAGTTTTACCGTTGGGAAAATCAATTCCGGATTCTTTTGAAGGTGATATATTAGTACCATTTGCTGTCGAATCCAGCCTTTCGGGAGTCGGAAAGACATTGGGAGAAGATAAAGAATTATGGTATCAGCGTGAGTTTGTTATACCCTCTAAATGGAGAGGAAAAAGGATTTTGCTTCATTTTGGAGCTGTTGATTGGAAAACTGAGGTATGGGTTAACAATATAAAAGTAGGAGAACATACAGGAGGATTTACTCCGTTTACATTTGATATAACCCAAGCTTTGAAGAACTCGGAAAATAATTTGGTTGTCAAAGTGTGGGACCCGACAGAAAAAGGTACGCAGCCACGCGGAAAGCAAGTGAGTAATCCTCATGGTATCTGGTATACGCCGGTGAGTGGTATCTGGCAGACTGTATGGTTGGAACCGGTGTCTGAACACTATATTACAGATATAAAAACAACACCTGATATAGATTTGAATAAGGTTAAAGTAAAGGTTGAAACAGATGACAATAGGTATTCAGATAAATTTGAGGTAAAAGTGTTTGAAGGAGGGCGTCTGGTGGCTGTGGGAACATCAATTAATGGGTTACCAGTTGAGGTTTCCATGCCGGCTGATGCCAAACTTTGGTCGCCGGATGAACCATTCTTATATCAGATGGAAGTTTCTTTATTTGAGGGAGGAAAACGGGTAGACTGTGTAAGGAGTTATATGGCGATGCGTAAGTACTCTATGAAAAGAGACAAAAAAGGTATTGTGCGTTTACAGTTAAACAATAAAGATCTGTTTCAATTTGGTCCGTTAGATCAGGGTTGGTGGCCGGATGGATTATATACAGCTCCTACGGATGAGGCATTGTGTTATGATATCAAGAAAACGAAAGATTTGGGCTTTAATATGATAAGAAAACATGTAAAGGTAGAGCCTGCACGTTGGTATACATACTGTGATCAAATGGGAGTAATTGTTTGGCAGGATATGCCTAATGGTGATAAAACCTTGGAGTGGCAGAGAAAGAAGTATTTTGATGGAACGGAACTGACACGTTCTCCTGAATCTGAGGCTACTTATCGTAAGGAATGGAAAGAAATTATTGATTATCTCTATTCTTATCCTTGTATTGGGACTTGGGTGCCCTTTAATGAGGCTTGGGGGCAATTTAAGACAAGTGAGATTGCAGAATGGACCAAACAATATGACTCTACACGTTTGGTCAATCCGGCAAGTGGTGGAAATCATTATACTTGCGGTGATATGCTTGATTTGCATAATTATCCGGGGCCGGAAATGTATTTGTATGATGCACAACGTGCTACGGTACTAGGAGAATATGGGGGGATTGGTTTAGTTTTGAAGAGTCATCTTTGGGAACCCAACCGGAATTGGGGATACATCCAGTTTAATACATCTACGGAAGCTACTGCTGAATATCTGAAGTATGCAGAAATGCTGAAAGAAATGATAAAGCAAGGCTTTTCTGCAGCTGTTTACACACAAACGACAGATGTAGAAGTAGAAGTGAATGGACTGATGACTTATGACCGTAAAGTAATAAAGCTGGATGAAGCAACATTGAAGAAGATCAATAATGAGATTTGTAAAACGTTAAAATAACAAATATAGAGATTTTATATTTACCATGAGAAAAATACTTATTTTGGTTTTTAGTCTTTTTTCGATATTCTCTACAGTAGAAGCGAAAAGTAAGAAGGGACAAGATCGTGTGTTAATTGATAAAGTTGCCATGTGGCAGGTAAATCATCAGTCAAAAGTTAAACATCATGATTTGGCGTGGACAAACGGAGTCTTGTTCCGGGGGATGGTAGAATGGGCAGATTATACTCAAGACTCCCGTTATTATGATTTTCTGATGCAGATAGGGAAGAAACATCATTGGGGGTTCTTAAAACGTCTCTATCATGCGGACGATCTTGTTATAGCACAGATGTATATTCGTATGTATGAGAAATACCATGATCCTGCAATGATTCAGCCTACAATTGCCCGTGTAGATTCTGTTGTTGCTAAACCTTCGAAGGCCCGTTTGTGGCTCGGAGCAAAGAATTGGTCGGAACGTTGGTCATGGTGTGATGCGTTATTTATGGCTCCGCCGGTATACGGGTTGTTGAATAAGCTCTATCCGGAGAAAAACTATTTGGCTTTTATGGATAGGGAATTTAAAGAAGCTACAGATTCTTTATATGATGCGGATGCTAAGTTATACTATCGTGATAGAAGATATATTCCCAAAAGAGAGAAGAATGGCGAGAAGGTATTTTGGGGAAGAGGTAATGGTTGGGTGTTTGCAGGAATACCTTTGTTGTTGCAAACTTTGCCTAAAGATCATCCTACTTATGATTATTATCTGAACATTTATAAAGAAATGGCTTCCGCTATAGTTCAGTGTCAGGATAAGAATGGTTCTTGGCATGCCAGTATGCTTGATCCGGATTCATATCCTTCCCCTGAAAATAGTGCTTCCGGATTTTTTGTTTATGGCTTGGGCTGGGGAGTGAATCAAGGAATTTTGAAAGATAGAAAATATAAAAAAGCTGCCCGTAAGGGGTGGAAGGCTTTGAAAAGCTATGTTCATGAAGATGGCATGCTTGGATATGTCCAACCGGTTAGTGCTGCTCCTGAACAAGTGACTCAGAATATGACTGAGGTATATGGGGTTGGAGCATTCTTGATGGCAGGAATTGAGATGTTGAAAATGAAATAGCCTTTTAATAATAATTAAACTTATACGAAATGGAAAGACATTGTTTTATGAAAGTGAGAATCTTATGGTTAATCGCTTTTCTGTTGTTTACCGTTCAACTGTCTGCTCAACAAAAAGTAACAGTGAAAGGTAAGATAACTGATGAACATAATGAGCCTGTTATTGGGGCTAATATAATGGAGAAAGGTACAACGAATGGAGTTATTTCTGATTTTGACGGATTTTTTACTTTAAATGTTTCTTCCGGAGCTACCCTTGTAGTATCATATATAGGATTTGCTCAGCAAGAAATTCCTGTCAAAGACAAACGCGATTTTGTGATTCGTCTGGCAGAAGATTCAGAAACGTTGAATGAAGTAGTTGTGATTGGTTATGGTAGTGCTCGCAAAAGAGACTTGACTGGTGCAGTAATGCAAGTAAAGTCTGCGCAGTTGGAAAATGAAAGTCCTTCCTCCATGCAAGACTTATTAAGAGCGAATGTTCCGGGATTGAGTGTTGGTTTTAGTGCAGGTCCCAAACCGGGTGGAAGTCTTTTGATTCGTGGAAAGAACTCAATTAATGCTGGAACTGATCCGTTGATTGTATTGGATGGAGTTATATATCCGGGTGACTTGGCCGATATTAATCCGAATGATATAGAACAAATTGATGTGTTGAAGGATGCTAGTTCTGCTGCTATTTACGGAGCGCGTTCTGCTAGTGGAGTTATTATCATCACTACAAAGATGGGTAAAAGTGAAAAACCGACAATTAGTTTTGATGCTTCTATAGGTGTAGCTACTCAGGCTATAGTTCCTGAAGTATATCAGGGAGATGAGTTTACTGCTTGGAGGACGGATGTCTTTAATAGTGCAAATCCGAACCATAGACCTTATGAGTTTAATGACCCTCGTAAATTACCCGCAGATGTTTCTATTGAAGATTGGATGAAATATGATAATTCGACGGGAGATCCTGTAGAGACTTGGTTGCGTCGAATTGGCTTTAAGAACTTGGAAATACAGAATTATTTGGATGGTAAATCTGTAGATTGGGCCGATATGGTTTTTCAGAATGGTCTTCGTCAGGATTATAATGCAAGTATTTCGGGAAAGACAAAAGGGGTAAATTATTATTGGTCTATGGGATGGACAGACAATGAGGGCATTATTGTAAATAACGGATATAAATCATTTAAGACTCGTTTAAATCTGGATGCCAAAATAAATAAGTTTCTGACTGTGGGATTAAATGCGCAATTTGTACAACGTGATGCCAGTGCTATCGGAGCGGATTGGGTTCAGTATCAGAAGCTGACTCCATATGGAAGTCCTACTAATGAAGATGGAACAATGAAGTTGAATCCGGGAGATGACACGTCAGCGAAGCATCCTTTGATCGATTCTTATTATACAGATAAGAGAAATGTGATAAATAATTTGAATGCTAATATCTATGCTAAGGTATCTTTACCTTTTAATATATCTTATCAGATGAATTTCTCTCCACGATATGAGTGGGCTACAGATTATGTACATAAATCTTCAGAACATCCAAGCTGGAAAGATTTTGGGGGCTCTGCTTCACGAACTTTTAGAAATGATTTTCTATGGCAACTTGACAATATAGTAAAGTGGAAACAAACTTTCGCTAAAGTACATGACGTGGATTTCACTTTCTTATTTAATGCGGAGAAGTTTCAAAGATGGAGTGATGAAATGAATAATGAAGGATTTGATCCGAATGATGATCTTGGATATCATTATATGAAAGGTGGAATATTGCCTACAATTAGTAGTAATGATGAATATAGAACCGGTGATGCATTGATGGCACGTTTATTTTATTCGTATGACAACCGTTATATGATTACCGGTACGGTTCGGAGAGATGGCTATTCTGCGTTTGGACAAAAAAATCCTCGGGCGGTATTCCCCTCAGTTGCTGTCGGCTGGGTATTCTCTGATGAACCTTTTTTGAAGAAGTTAAATTGGTTGGACTATGGAAAGCTAAGGTTCTCATGGGGATTAAATGGTAATAGAGACATTGGGGTTTATAGAGCTTTAGCCAGAATGGGTAATAGTAAATATATGTATGTAAGTCCGGATGGAAAGGTTTATAATGGATCCTATCTTTATGTGAATTCTTTGGCTAATAAAGAACTAAAATGGGAACGTACGGCTTCATTCAACTTAGGATTGGATTTTTCTATATTTAATGAACGGTTAAAAGGAAATATCGATATTTATAAAGCTAACACGAAAGACCTTCTTATTGAACGTACATTACCCGAATTGATCGGATTCAGTTCAGTGATGTCTAATTTAGGTGAAGTAGAGAATAAAGGCATTGAACTTAGCCTGACATCGAAGAATATTGATACAAAGAATTTTGCATGGAGTTCAACATTCAATTTTACTTTGAACAGAAATAAGATTGTTCACCTGTACGGAGATATGGTTGATGTTTTAGATGAGAATGGGAACGTAGTAGGACAGAAAGAGGCTGACGATATCAAGAATAAATGGTTTATAGGTAAGTCTTTGGATGAAATATGGGGATTGGAAGTTATTGGAGTCTGGCAACAGGATGAAGCGGAAGAAGCAAAGAAGTATGGTGTAGCTCCTGGTGATTTTAAGTTGAGGGATGTTGATGGAAACGGACAGTATACAGATGAGGATAAAGTATTCCAAGGGACAACTAGTCCGAAATTTACATGGACATTGCGCAATGATTTCAAGATATATAAGAATATAGATGTTTCTTTCATGTTGTATTCTCTTTGGGGGCATAAAGGTACATATGATGTAGCTAAGCATAGTGGAACCACGGTATATAATGATAGACAGAATGCTTACAAGTTACCATACTGGACTCCGGAAAATCCGACAAATGAGTGGGCAAGAATTGATTCCAGTACAGGAGGAAACAGTTTTTCTGTATATCGGAAAAAATCATTTATTCGATTAGATAATATATCTGTCGGATACAATGTTCCATCACGTTGGATTACTAAATTGGGATTAGGCTCATTGAGAGTTTATGCTAATGTAAGAAATGTAGCGGTTTGGGCTCCGGATTTTAAACTTTGGGATCCGGAAAATAGTAGTCCTACTCCTCGTACGTATACTTTTGGTATTAATGTGACTATGTAATTAACTTTTAAGAATCAATGTTATGAATAATATTAGTAAATTAGTGATAATAGGATCTGTTGCGATAACTCTTTCGAGTTGTGGGGACAGCTGGTTGGAACCTAAACCTCTTTCATTTTATTCTCCGGAGAATACTCTGGTAGATGCTAAAGGTATGTGGGCTGCACTTGGTACTTGTGAGAAAAGGATTAAAGCGGAGTTTTATGGAGATGGACCTGCCATTATTACCGAACATATTTTTTCTGAGGTAGCTATTGAAGGAACTACGGACAAAACAAGTGTTGCTCAAGATCTAAATGCGGTTATTACGCCTGATAAAAATTTGAATAGTCCTAATGCCAATAGAGTAGGTTGGTATTGGAATGAAGCGTATGATAATATTAGGTATGCTAATACTGTGATTACACGTATTGATGAAGCAACTTACTCGTCTGAACAGGAGAAGAACGAGATATTGGCTACTGCTTATTTCTTTAGAGCTTATCACTATTATCGTTTGATAAATCAATTTGGTGATGTGCCTTTACTATTGAAAGAATTTACAGAGGCGAAACTCGACTTCTATACAACGAAGCGTGAGGTCATTTTAAATAAAATGATCGATGATATGAAGTTTGCTTGCCAATGGATGCCTGAGGTGGTTGATAGAGGAAAAGCTCCACGTGCGGCAGGCTATCATTTGTTGGCAAAGTTATATTTGGCTGCCGGTTTGTTTGATGAAGCCATAACAGCAGCTACGGCTGTAATAAGTGACCCGCGTTATGAATTGATGAAAAATAGATTCGGAGCAGAAAAAGCTGATGCTACTAAAAATGTGATTTGGGATTTACATCGCCCTGAAAATAAGGCATTGGCAGAAAATAAAGAGACTATCTTGTTGGTTATTGACAGATACCTTGTAGAAGGAAGCCAAGGTGATGGAATCAGAACGATGAGAAATGCAGTGCCTTATTATGGAAATACGAAGAATGCTATATTGACTCCTGATGGTAAACAGGGAGTAACAGACAAAAAGGATCCGACAGGAACAGTTAAAATTTCACTAGTTAAAAAGTATGGACGTGGAATCGGACGCTGTCGGGGAACAGCTTATTCTACCCAGTATATTTGGGATGATCCGAATGATTTGCGTCATGCAAAAGGAAATTGGATGAATATGGAGGATTTAGTATATAATGAACCTAAGTTGGAGGGGAAAAATAAATATTATGGCAAACCTTTACAGCTTTATGGAGAGACTGGACAGCTGTTGTGTAAAGATACAATTCGTAGTTGGTTTGGTTGGCCGCATTACAAATTATTTATACCGGATCCGGACAGAGTAGATCAACCGGAAGGTGGTAATACAGACTGGTATGTATATCGTTTGGCGGAAACCTATTTGTTGCGTGCAGAGGCTTATTGTTGGAAAGGCGATGCTGCTAGTTTGCAGAAAGCGGCAGATGATGTGAATGAAGTAAGAAATAGAGCGGGTGCAGGTGATTTGGCGGCATCTGATATGAATATTGGAACAATTTTGGATGAACGTGCGAGAGAGTTATATTATGAAGAACCTAGAAAAACAGAGTTGACTCGTATTGCTTATATATTTGCACAAACGGGAAAACCCTCTTATACTGGTAAGGTCTATAAAATGGATAATTTCTCAGAAGATAATTTCTTTTATGATAGAATTATGGAGTCCACCGATTTTTATAATAAAGGAGTTAAAACTATTTCTAATGTGGAATTTACAATGAGTCCGTATCATGTCTTATGGCCTATTCCTGCATCTACGATTAATTCTAATACTAAAGGGCATATTAATCAGAATAAGGGATATGCAGGATCTGAAAATAATATTCCTCCTTTGGAAACAATAGAAGCTAATTAATTTATTTAGATAAAATCTCAGTATCTTTGGTGTGACCGAAGATACTGAGAACTAATAATTATAAAATTATGAATAATAAAAATCATAGAATATTCTTCTTTTTTCTAGTATTTTCTCTTTTGGTAAATGGGGGGAATACTTTTGCAAAGAAAAGTAAGGATCGTGAGTATTGGGTGAAAACAATGATCAAGATTATTGATCCGCTATATACCAATTTGAGTCAGAATACTTTGAGGAAAAACATGCCTGTTGAAACCTTTGATGGATTAAACAATGGCAATACAAGAAAGAATGTGACGCATTTGGAAGCTTTAGGACGTTCATTTGATGGTATTTCTGCATGGTTGAATTTACCTCCTGATGATACGGAAGAAGGTCAGCTTCGTGCTAAATATACCAATTTAGTGGTGAAATCTATTGCTAATGCTGTAAACCCGGAATCACCTGATTATATGCGTTTTGATGGGCCTGGAGGACAGCCGTTGGTTGATGCTGCTTTTTTTGCACAAGGCTTGTTACGTTCTAAGGATCAGATTTGGCCGAAGTTAGATAAAGTGACTCAAGAGAGAATTATTAAGGAATTGAAAGCTTCGCGCAGGATCAAGGCTTCAGAGTCTAATTGGTTGATGTTCTCTGCTACTATTGAAGCGGCCTTATTGGAGTTTACGGGTGAATGTGATTTGAAACCAATTCATTATGCGTTAAAGAGACATAAAGAATGGTATAAAGGAGATGGCTGGTATGGTGACGGGCGTAATTTTCATTTGGATTATTACAACAGTTATGTGATTCAACCCATGTTGATAGATGTATTGGCGGTCATGAAAGAGCATAAAGTGGAAGGGGCTGATTTTTATGACGTACAGTTACAACGCCTCATCCGTTATGCTGATCAACAAGAAAAGATGATATCTCCGGAAGGGACCTATCCTGTATTAGGAAGATCAATGGGCTATCGTTTTGGGGCTTTTCAGGTATTAGCTCAGGTATCCTGGATGAAATTATTACCTGAACATATCAAACCGGCACAAGTGCGTTGCGCTCTAACTAAGGTTATGAAAAGACAATTGGCCAAAGGTACATTTGATAAGGATGGATGGCTGAATCTGGGATTTTGTGGGCACCAGCCCGAGATTGCCGACAGATATGTATCTACTGGCAGTAATTATTTGTGTACTTTTATTTTCTTGCCTTTGGGTTTACAGGCGGATGATGAATTCTGGACGGCCAAGCCTGAGAAATGGTCTTCGGTTAAAATATGGAGCGGAAGTCGTGATATAAAGAAAGATGGTTCTATTAGAAACTAGAATTAAATCTCGAAGGTATGTTCTATTTAAGTAACAATAGTACAACATACCTTCAACAGAGTTGAATAAAAATAGAAATATTATGAAAAAACATTTGAGATTGGCTGCTTTATTGGCTACTACAATTCTGGTATTGTCAAGTTGCAGTACACAGAAACAGGTCAGATTGGTTTTATTGCCGGACATACAAACTTATTCACGACTTTACCCGGACATTCTGAGATCGCAGACCCAGTGGGCGGTGGAACATGCAGATAGTATTGATTTTGTTTTACAGCAAGGGGATATGACGGATCACAATATTGATAAAGAGTGGGCGGTGGCAGCTTCTACCTTGAATATGATGGATGATAAAGTTCCTTATGCTTTTGTTATGGGAAATCACGATTTGGGAAAAAATTCGAATAAAAGAGATTCCCAATTGTTTAATAACTATTTTCCTTATGCAAAATACAGTAAGATGAAGAATTTCGGAGGTGCGTTTGAAGAAGGGAAAATGGATAATGTATGGTATACTTTCAAAGCTGCCGGAATAAAATGGCTAGTTCTTTGTTTGGAATTCGGGCCTCGTAATAATGTACTTGATTGGGCGGGAGAGGTTGTGAAGAAACATCCGCATCATAAGGTGATTATTAATACGCATGCGTATATGTACTCAGACGATACGCGTATGGGAGAAGGAGACCGTTGGTTGCCGCAGAAATATGGTTTGGGAAAGGATACCGGTGAGAATGCGGTGAATAATGGTGAGCAAATGTGGGATAAGTTGGTGAGCAAATATCCCAATATCCTCTTTGTCTTTAGTGGACATGTTTTGAATGGCGGTGTTGGGACGTTGGTTAGTACAGGCGAACAAGGTAATAAGGTATATCAGATGTTGGCTAACTTTCAGGATGGAGTGAAAGGAACGAATAGAGGACAAACCGGTTTTTTACGTATTGTAGATATAGATGTGAAAAAGAAACAGGTAAAAGTGGACACTTATTCTCCTTATTTGAAAGAATATAAGACTGACGCTAAGAATAGATTCTCATTTGAGGGAGTTAATTTTAAATAATCTGGTTTTACATTCCAAAGGATATAGCTATGAGCAGCATTCAATCATTTTATTTTGTAGGTGTGATTACTTTAGTCTCTTCTGCCCATGTTTATGGACAGAAGAAAGATAAGATGAATGTTTTATTTATCATTGCTGATGATATGCGGCCTGAATTGGGGTGTTACGGAATAGAGGATATTGTGACTCCTCACATTGATAGATTGGCGGAGCAGGCTACGGTCTTTCAAAATGCATATTGTAATATTCCTGTGAGCGGGGCTTCCAGAGCGAGTCTGTTTACAGGAGTATATCCTTGTTATCCGGAACGTTTTACTGCTTTCGATGCTAATGCAGAGAAAGATTGTCCCAAGGCACCTTCGCTTCCGGAGTGTTTTAAGAAAAACGGATATTATGTTATTTCCAATGGAAAAGTTTTCCATAATATAACCGATCATGCCCGTAGTTGGTCAGAATATCCGTGGAGAGTATATCCTGATGGTTACGGTAAGGATTGGGCTGAATATAATAAGTGGGAATTGTGGCAGAACGAAGAGTCTTCCCGTTATATCCACCCTAAGACTTTGCGAGGACCGTTCTGTGAATCGGCTGATGTCTCGGATACAACTTATATTGATGGTAGAGTAGCGCAGAAGACGATTGCAGATTTAAGGAGATTGAAAGAGATGAAAGTACCTTTCTTCTTGGCATGTGGCTTCTGGAAGCCACATTTGCCGTTCAATGCTCCTAAGAAATATTGGGATTTATATCAAAGGGAGAAGATTCAGTTGGCATCGAATCCTTATCGACCTAAAGCATTGCCGAAGCAGGTTACTTCCTCCGGTGAGATTCGTGGATATGGGAAATTTACGACAACAAAGGATGAGGCTTTTCAGCGAGAGGCAAAACACGGTTATTATGCATGTGTGAGTTACATAGATGCGCAGATCGGTTTAGTACTTGATGAACTTGAACGCTTGGGATTGGCAGAGAGTACGATAGTAGTGATATTAGGAGATCATGGCTGGCATTTGGGTGAACATGGTTTCTGGGGAAAACATAACCTGATGAATCATGCGACCCGTGCTCCATTGATTGTCCGTGTGCCTCATTGTAAAGGCGGAAAAGCTGGGGGAGTTGTAGAATTTGTGGATATTTATCCCACATTGTGTGAGTTGTGTAAAGTTCCGGTTCCTGAGGGGCAATTACAGGGAAAAAGCTTTGTTCCTATTCTGCAGGATAGTGAGAAGAGGATAAAAGAATACGCTTTTGTTCAATGGCAAGGTGGGTATAATATTGTTTCGGAGCGATATAGCAGTGCTATATGGTTGAAAGGTGATTCTGTTGTAGGTCGGATGGTGTTTGACCGCCAATCGGATGTTGCAGAGAATGAAAACAAAGTGGGTTCTGTCTCATTAAGTGAAGAGATAAAAGAACTGGAAACTCAGATAAGAATAAAAAAACTTCAATTAGAAAAATAATTTTAAAGAATATATAAATGAAAGTAGGTTCATCTATTATTGCATTTTTGGGACTGATGGCAGTTTGTAGTTGTTCAGCTCCCAAAAGCGAAATGAGTACTCTTGTGAATAATAGTTTGCAAATAGCGACTGTTCAATCAAAGTTAATGGCTGAGAATTTATTGAATGAAGAGGAGAAATTGCCACGTACTATTGGTAAGGATGGTAAACTGATGACTTCAAAGGCCAAATGGTGGACAAGTGGTTTTTTCCCTGGGGTATTATGGTATTTGTATGAGGTGAATCAAGATGATTCCTTGAAAATGTATGCAGAAAATTATACCAAAAGGATAGAAAATGAGAAATACACAACAGATAATCACGATGTGGGATTTATGTTGTATTGTAGTTTTGGTAATGGATTGCGTCTGACAAGCAATGATGAGTATAAACAGGTATTGTTGCAAGGAGCGGAATCATTGAGTACTCGTTTTCGTCCACAAGTCGGTTGCATACGTTCATGGGACTGGAATCAGAAAGTGTGGGAATATCCGGTAATTATTGATAATATGATGAATTTAGAGATGTTGATGTGGGCTTCCAAGAATTCCGATAATCCGAAATTTGCGGAAATAGCCAAGTCACATGCAGATGTGACGATGAAGCATCATTTCCGTCCGGATTATAGCTCATACCATGTGATTTCTTATGATACGATCTCGGGACAGCCTGAAAAGAAAAACACTTGTCAGGGATATGCTCATGAATCATGTTGGGCACGTGGCCAGGGCTGGGCATTATATGGCTATACAATGATGTATCGTGAGACTGGGCAAGAGAAATATCTGCAACATGCTACGAATGTGGCTAGATTTATTATGAATCATCCTCGTTTGCCTGAAGATAAAATTCCATATTGGGATTTTGATGCTCCTGGTATTCCCAATGAACTTCGTGATGCTTCTGCGGGAGCATTAATGGCCTCGGCTTTCATCGAACTTAGCCAGTATACTGAAGGTGATTTCTCAAAACAATGTCTTTCTGTTGCCGAAACACAGTTGAAGACTTTGTCATCGCCGGAATACTTGGCTGAGCCTGGTACAAATTGTAATTTTATTCTGAAACATTCAGTAGGTAATAATCCGGGTAAGGCAGAGGTTGATGTACCGTTAACTTACGCTGATTATTATTATGTTGAAGCTTTAGTACGTTATAAAAGAGATATTTTAAAAGAAAAACTTCATTAAAAACTTCATTTTAAATGATACAAAGATTATCTTTCTGGATAATGATGATTGTCTGTTCGGTGATGGTGAGTGGGCAAGAATATGACGGATATTACACAAATCCTATCCTGCCTTCGGGTGCTGATCCGTGGGTTGTAAAACATGAAGGATGGTATTATTATTGCTGCGGGGTGCTGGGTGGCATCGGAGTTTCCCGTTCTCGTGATTTGCATAAGATAAATCCTCCTGTACGTGTTTGGAAGGCACCGGAAAAAGGGCAATGGAATTCGACTTGTATTTGGGCACCCGAACTTCATTTCTGGAAAGGTAAATGGTATATTTTTTATGCGGGCGGATATAGCGGTCCTCCTTTTATTCACCAAAAGACGGGCGTGTTGGAATCTGTTACATCAGACGCAATGGGCGAGTATATCGACAAAGGAATGCTGTTTACGGGGGATGTTTTGGGAGACTGGAAAAACAATCGCTGGGCGATTGATATGACTTTGTTGGAGCATAAGGGACAATTGTATGCTGTCTGGTCCGGTTGGGAGAATAGTGAACCGACTGACAAAACTCAGCAACATCTTTATATCGCAAAAATGGAGAATCCTTGGACAATGGCTTCCGGAAGAGTAAAAATATCGTCGCCGGACCGCTATTATGAACAAGGAGAGTTGCCATTGAATGAGGGACCGCAGATTTTAAAACACGGGAAAGATGTGTTTGTTGTTTATTCCTGCGGGCAATCATGGCTGGATACATATAAACTTTCTTATTTGCGTCTGAAGGACCCGGACGCAGATTTGTTAGATCCGAAAAGCTGGATTAAAAGTGATAAACCTGTATTTGAAGGTACCGATCAAGTATTTGGGGTAGGGCATGCCAGTTTTACAACTTCTCCTGATGACAGGGAACATTATATTTATTACCATACGAAAAAAGAGAGAAAACCTGGTTGGAAACGGGATATTCGTCTTCAGAAGTTTACTTTTGATGCATCTGGCGTTCCATGTTTTGGGAAGCCGCTTCCGGTAAGCGAGAAACTTCCTTTGCCTTCAGGCACTGCTCATCCTGTAAAAGTTAAGCCGATGAGTGAGCTGGAAAAAGACTTTACCCAATTGTCTTCGACTGCCCGACCTTATACATATTGGTTCTGGATGAATGGAAATATCACAAAGGAAGGCATTACAAAGGATCTGGAGGCGATGCATCGTATTGGGATAGGTGGTGTTTTCAATCTGGAAGGGGGAACTGGAATTCCAAAGGGGCCTGTTACTTACTTAAGTCCGGAGTGGTCGGAATTAAAAGCACATGCTATAAAAGAAGCAGCTCGTTTAGGCATTGATTATGTGATGCATAATTGTCCGGGTTGGTCGTCAAGTGGTGGTCCTTGGATTACTCCTGAGTATTCAATGCAAAAATTGACTTGGAGTGAGACTGAGGTGGCAGGCGGTAAACGGGTGGATACTTTATTACTCCGGCCGGTAACGGAATTAGGATATTATAGAGATATAGCTGTGTTAGCTTTCCCTTCTTTCAAGAATGGTAAACCTGTGGGCTTTTCTGATTGGCAGTTATTGAATAACAGTGTTTTTAATCATAGAGGGAAGATCGGTATACAAACGTATGACAAAGAACAAGTTATTCGCTTGGAAGATATTATTGACTTGACGAATCAGGTTGATTCTTTGGGACGTCTGAATTGGGAGGCACCTTTGGGAAACTGGACTGTCATCCGTTTGGGACATACTTCTACCGGAAGAAAAAACTGTGCAGCTCCGGATACAGGCGTGGGGCTTGAATGCGATAAGTTTAGCAAACAGGCGATTCAGCTTCATTTTAATAAAATGATGGATTTATTGTATCCACTAATCAAACCTTATGTTCACCAGATTCAGATAGGACTGGAGATAGATAGTTGGGAAGTCGGTATGCAAAACTGGACATCCGGATTTGAAGGTGAGTTTTGTGAAAGGACCGGATATGATTTGATTAAATATTTGCCGGCTATGACAGGTAAGATTGTAGGAAGCAAAGAAATGACAGAACGTTTCTTATGGGATATTCGTCGTGTACAGGCTGACTTGTTGGCAGATAATTATTATGGTGAATTTCGGAATCTATGTAATCAATATGGGCTGGTATCCTATTGCGAACCTTATGACCGCGGACCAATGGAAGAATTACAAATAGGCTCACGGGTAGATGGAGTTATGGGAGAGTTTTGGAATGGGTTATCTGCTATTTTCCAGAACAACTTGATGATGCGGCGTACTACAAAATTGGCGTCTTCGATAGCTCATATCAACGGTCAGAAAGTGGTGGGTGCCGAAGCATATACTTCTGAACCTGAGTCGGGAAGATGGCAGGAATACCCATTTGCTTTGAAGGCTGTTGGTGATAAGGCGTTTACAGAGGGGATTAATCGGATGGTGATTCATCGTTATGCAATGCAACCTCATCCGGATGCTGCTCCCGCTATGACTTTAGGCCCTTGGGGAATACATTTTGACAGAACTAATACCTGGTGGGAGCCGGGACGTGCCTGGATAGATTATCTGAACCGTTGTCAAACTCTATTGCAAGAGGGACTATTCGTAGCTGATTTTGCATACTTTACAGGTGATAATATTGTAGGATACACGAAAGTGCATAGAAGAGATTTGAATCCGGTACCACCGGAAGGATATGATTACGATTTGATGAATACGGAAACGTTATTGAATAGAGCTTGGGTAGAACGCGGGCGTTTAAGGCTTCCGGACGGAATGAATTATCGTGTATTGGTTTTACAGGAACAATCGCATATTACGTTGGGTCTATTGAGGAAACTGCGGAATATGGTGGAACAGGGATTGATAATTGTCGGTGCCCGTCCGCAACAGACCGTAGGGTTGCAATCTTATTCAGTTATTGAAGAAAAAGAGTTTGAACAACTTTGTGACGAATTATGGGGAAAGGCCGCAACTACAGTGGTGGATCGTAGCGTAGGGAAAGGTAGGATTTTCTGGGAAACCTCTTTGAACTTGGAACAAGTACTTGAGAAGATTCAGTTAAGACCTGACTTTGAAGTGATCACAGATTCAATTAGTGCCCCAATACGTTATATCCATAGGCAGATAGGAGAGGCGGATGTTTATTTTGTTGCTAACCAGCAACGGACTTCGAAAGAGCTGATTTGTAACTTTCGTGTGAAAGGAAAGATTCCTGAGTTTTGGAATCCTATATCAGGTGAAAGAACACGGGCTATGGTATATCAAACGAATGAAGAAACCATATCGGTGCCTGTTCAACTGGAAGCGTATGGTTCTGTGTTCGTCGTCTTTCGTTCTGACCTTCCTGAACAGAAGGCTATTCGTTCTATTCATAAAGATGGGAAGTGTCTGATAGATGCTTCTGCTATATCAACCGAAGAATGGAAGCAGGCGGCATACCCTGACATAAGAGATAATTTCTCAATCTCATTGTGGGTGAAACCGGAATCAGATGCCATGTTGAATATAGATAATCCAATGGGATATATACCATACCCTTGGACGGAATATTATGCAATCTATCCGTCGGGCGGTGAACTGTTATATGGCGCAGGACATGCCACTTGTGGACTGGCTGTAGGTAGAAATGGAGTTGCGGTATGGGAGAATGAGAAAGGATATCCTGAGTTTAAAATGGGAGTGGAAAAACCTATTTCCGGTTGGAGCCATATTTGTCTGGTTTATAGGGAAGGGGCTCCGCATATTTATATCAATGGAGAGCATATAGCTTATAAGACGAAGTCTTTGCAGACAATTCATCCTGGATTGAATTTTACTACTTTAAAAGAAGGAGCTTCCTATTATAATGGGGATATGTCTGTTCCGGTGTTGTTTTCTAAAGTATTATCAGATAAGGAGATTTCTCAATTGGTAGCCAAAGGATATACAAGAAATACTGATGAGCGTATATTGGACTGGATACCTTATGCGGATACCCGCTCTCTGTTGGCATGGAGTGATGGGAATTATGAATTTGTTACATCGGACGGTATAAAAAGAGAGGTAAAGGTTGAAAAAACAGGAAGTCCGGTGATGATAAATCAGAAATGGGAGGTTAGCTTCCCGAAAGGGCTGGGAGCACCGGAAAAAATAAGTTTGCCCAAATTGTTCTCTTTGCATAGACATGAAAATGAGGGCGTTAAATATTTTTCTGGTACAGCTACTTATAAAACTAACTTTGTTGTGAAACCTTCTATGATGTCTGAGGATAGAGTTGTTTTCCTTGATTTGGGCGCAGTAGAGGTGATGGCGGAGGTGATTGTCAATGGAGTAAATAAAGGGATCTTTTGGTCCCGTCCGTATTTAATTGATGTCACTGATGTGCTGAAGCCGGGTGAAAATACATTGGAAATTAAGGTGACTAATCAATGGACGAATCGTTTGATTGGGGATGAACAGTTACCGGAGGAGAACGAGTATGTACCCGGAGGAGGAGTAAATGGAATTGCTGCTTTGAGCCGTGGGGCTATCAGAAAGCTACCGGACTGGTATAGAAATGGAGTAAATAAACCGGAAGGCGGAAGAGTGGCATTCACTACTTGGAAACATTACCGGAAAGACTCGCCATTGATAGAATCGGGGTTAATAGGTCCTGTTCGGCTGATTCCTGCGAAGAAAATAGAATTTGAATAATGGATATGATAATGTGCGAACGTATAGTAGCCAAGACATCTGTAAGAATGCTATTGAGCTTATTGCTAATCTTTGGCTCGGTGAATCCTGCTATGTCTGTGTTACGAAAAGGGGAGACATCGCTGGGGACGTCTTTTGAAAGTTATTTTCCATTGAAAGAAATACGTTTGTCAGATGGTCCTTTTCTTGATTTGCAACAAAAAGGCAAAGAATATCTTCTTTGGCTGAATCCTGACTCTTTGCTTCATTTTTATCGGATTGAAGCGGGATTGTCATCGAAAGCCGGACCTTATGCCGGCTGGGAGTCGCAAGACGTATGGGGAGCAGGCCCGCTTCGGGGTGGATTTCTTGGGTTCTATCTTTCTTCCGTATCGATGATGTATCAATCTACAGGCGATAGAGAGTTACTGAGACGATTGAAATATGTGCTGAAAGAATTGAAGCTATGTCAGGAAGCCGGTAAAGATGGCTTCCTGTTAGGTGTGAAAGGAGGCAGGGAACTATTCAGGGAAGTAGCCTCAGGAAAGATAAAAACGAATAATCCTACGGTCAATGGTGCCTGGGCACCTGTTTATCTGATTAATAAGATGCTGCTCGGGCTTTCTGCTGCTTATACACAGTGTGACTTGAAAGAAGCGTTGCCGATATTAGTACGGTTGGCCGATTGGTTTGGTTCTCAGGTATTGGATAAGCTGACTGATGAACAGATTCAGCAATTATTGATTTGTGAACATGGTTCGATTAATGAGTCTTACGTTGAGGTTTATGAGTTGACGGGGCAAAAGCGTTTCCTTGATTGGGCCCGCCGTTTAAATGATCGGGCTATGTGGGTTCCTTTGTCTGAAGGAAAGGATGTTTTATTCGGGTGGCACGCCAATACACAGATTCCGAAATTTACGGGTTTCCATAAATATTATATGTTTACCGGTGATCGGGCCTTTCTTCTTGCGGCGACTAATTTCTGGAATATTGTGAAGCAAAACCATACTTGGGTAATAGGTGGTAACAGTACCGGAGAACATTTCTTCTCTAAAAAGGAGTTCATTGATAGGATGCTCCATATCAGCGGACCGGAAACGTGTAATTCCGTAAATATGTTACGTTTGACCGAAGCTCTGTTCATGCAGCAACCGGATGCGACTAAGGCGGCATATTATGAAAGAACTTTATTTAATCATATCTTGTCAGCCTATGACCCGGTGAAGGGTATGTGCTGCTATTTTACTTCCATGCGACCGGGGCATTATCGTATTTATGCTTCACGTGATAGCTCTTTCTGGTGCTGTGGACATACAGGGCTGGAAAGTCCGGCGAAGCTGGGTAAGTTTATTTATAGCCATAAAGTGACGAATAGGCATCAAGAAAAGGATATAAGAGTGAATCTGTTTATTCCTTCCATTCTTTCTTGGAAAGAAGAAGGAGTCGAGCTTATTCAGCAAAGCCGGATTCCGGAATCCGAACAAGTTGACCTTACATTGAATCTAAAGAAAAAGCAGAAACTGATTCTGCGCATTCGTAAACCTGATTGGACTGATAAGGCTACTTTTATAATTAATGGAGAAGAAGAACAGCCTCTGCTTGGCAGTGATGGGTATTGGATTATAGACAGAGTGTGGGAGCGGAAGAATGTGATTACACTACGACTTCCGATGCATATATATACAGAGAACTTAACAGGTACCGACCGTTATGTTGCATTATTATATGGGCCTTACGTGCTTGCCGGGCGTATGGGAAAGGAAAATCTTCCTACTACTTTTTGGGGAAAGATGAACAATACGGCTATGAATAAGATGGACATGGCAAAAGTCCCGGTATTCAGAGAACCTGTAGAACGGATTCCAACTCATGTGGAGGTTGTTTCAGGAGAACCATTGAAGTTTGGCATAAACTTGAAAGGTTTTGAGCATATAGTGCTGGAACCTTTTTATAAAGTTCATTTTGAACGTTATGCGGTATATTGGCCGATAACTCATTAGATTCTGAATGGAAATGAAGGTATAATAGAACAATAGATAAGAGGTATGAAAACGATATTAAGGACATTTGTGGGTTGTACAGCGATTTTGTTTGGTACTGCCTGTATGGGAGCAGTGAAGTATGTTCCTGAGAATATGAAGGTAGAACTATCTTTAAAGGTTCCGGGTAATAATGCTGTGAATTATAAACTGCATCCGGATAAGTTGGAGAATAGCTATTTTGATTATGAGTGGCGTTCGGATAATAAATTGCCGATAACGGTTTTTCATAAAGTTGAAGAACGGGATAGTTGTATGCGATTGACTGTACAGCTTACCGCTGCACAGGATGTTTACTTCAACTATCGTCAATTGTTGAGTACGGGCTATCGCCATGATAACTGTCAGTTTTATATGCCGGGATTTTGGTATCGCCGTAATTTGCGTTCTCCTAAAAAAGCTCCATCATTCCATACGTCGGATAGTTGGTTGGTTCGTGAAGACAGGTTGAGCGCACCACTTACGGGGATTTTTAGTGAAAAAGAAAAACGATTTATGACAGTAAATCGTTTGGATGATTTTTCTATGGATGCTTTAGCTACACATAAAGAAGGAGAGATCATTCTTTCAGGGAAGACTTCCTTGGGATTTACCGGATTTGAGAATCAACAGGGAATAGCTATGCTTTCTTTTGGTTTTCCCTATCGGGAGGCTCCTAAAAGTTATATTCGTAAATTAACATTAGCACCTGAGGTGGAGGCTTTTCAACTGATGAAGAAAGGTGAGTCGGTATTGTTGACATGGGAAATAATGGAAAGTGGTGCGGATGATTTTTCAGACTTTATACAGCATACATGGGAGCATTGTTATGATACCTATGCACCAAAACCTGTGGAGAATTCATATTCTATAGCGGATATGAAGCAAGTGCTTAGTTGCTTTTTTGTAAATAGTTTGGTCGATAATCAACCGCTGGTTTATAATTCCGGAATACATCTGAAGGTAAGTGATTGTGAAAGAAACGGTCAGGCTGAGGTTGGTTTTATCGGTCGTGTACTTCTTAATGCATTTAATGCATGGGAATACGGTTGGCAATCGAACCGGAAAGAACTGAAAGTGAACAGTACAAAGATATTTGATAGTTATTTGAAGAATGGTTTCACACAAGCGGGATTTTTCAAGGAATCCGTGAATTTTGACAAGGGATATGAGGAACCGATCCATAGTATCCGGCGTCAGTCGGAAGGCGTCTATGCCATGTTCCATTTCTTAGCTTATGAAAAAGAGAACGGACGCCGTCATCCTGAGTGGGAGCAAAAGTTGAAAAGAATATTGGATATGTTCTTACAGTTACAGAATGTTGATGGTAGTTTCCCCCGTAAGTTTCGTGATGATTTAACTATTGTCGATCCGAGTGGGGGAAGTACCCCATCTGCTACGTTGCCACTAGTTATGGGATATAAATATTTTAAAGATAAGCGTTATTTGGCCAGTTCCAAACGGACGGCAGACTATTTAGAGAAAGAGCTGATTTCGAAAGCTGATTATTTCTCATCTACATTGGATGCGAACTGCGAGGATAAAGAGGCTTCTCTCTATGCTGCTACCGCTACTTACTATCTTTCATTGATAACAAAGGGAGAAGAACATAGGCATTATGCCGATTTGACAAAAAAAGCGGCTTATTTTGCTTTATCCTGGTATTATTTGTGGGACGTTCCTTTCGCACCGGGACAGATGCTGGGTGATATAGGTCTTAAAACTCGTGGTTGGGGAAATGTTTCTGTGGAGAATAACCATATTGATGTTTTTGTTTTTGAGTTTGCATCTGTACTTCAATGGTTGTCAAAGGAATATGCTGAACCTCGTATGGCTGATTTTGCGGAGGTGATATCTACATCTATGCGTCAGTTGCTACCTTATGAAGGGCATTTATGCGGCATTGCAAAATCCGGTTTCTATCCGGAAGTCGTTCAGCACACTAATTGGGATTATGGTAAGAACGGAAAAGGGTACTATAATGATATCTTTGCACCGGGATGGACGGTTGCTTCTTTATGGGAGTTGTTGACTCCGGGACGTGCGGAAAGGTTCTTGCTTGATTAGGTAAACTATTGAAGAAAGTGAATACAGGTCTGTGGTTTTCTTGAAAAAGAGAAAATGCAGTAATTACCAGAAAGCATGCCACAAGGACTTGACAAATGGCTTTAAATGTTGTATATTTGTAGTCTGAGAATATAGAAGGGGGGAGACCTACCACCTCCCCCTACGGGTACTCCTCCTTCCTGAAGGAGGAGAATATTAGATACTACTGACTTATTGCTCAACCTCAAACTATGCAGGGTGTTTGTGAAACTTGAGTTATTAATGAATAAATGAGAAAAAAGATATAAAATCGAGTATGAAAATAGTGAGATATTACAACAAATATAGCTAACTGTCCTACCCTTGTACAGAGACAGGAATGATTAATATAGGCAAAAGGCTGCAATCTTTATAGGAATTGCAGCCTTTTTTGTTGTAATAAATGGATGCTAAGATTCTAAATTTCTATTTGAGAGTTTATAATAAACTTGGATACCGTTTATAATAAACGATTCGGAAATTTATTATAAACCGAATAGGGGTTTATGTAGTGAACTGTAAATTATTTTAGTCATATTGATTTTCGTGCATGGAATCTTCTTGAATTCGGGTAATTATAGCATACAATGGGTCTGGTAACCTAATTATACAAACACTTGTTTTTCTTGTCCTGTTATCCGGCCCAGTTCTCCCTATCCAGATTTCTATAACTGATCGCTTCCGCTAAATGTCCGGAAAGAATTTGCTCACTTCCTTCGAGATCGGCAATGGTGCGTGATACTTTCAATATCCTGTCATAGGCGCGGGCGGATAAATTGAGCCGATCCATTGCATTCTTTAATAAGGTAAGCCCTTTGTCATCCGGCCGGGCAAATAGTGACAGTAATTTGCTGTTCATCTGTGCATTGCAATAGATACCGGGATATTCGGCGTAGCGCTTTTCTTGTATTTGTCGTGCTTTGATAACTCGTTCGCGGATCGTTTCACTGGATTCTCCCCTTCTTTGGTCAGATATCTTATCGAATGGTACGGGAATGATTTCTATTTGAATGTCAATCCTGTCGAGCAGCGGGCCGGAAATTTTATTCAAATATTTCTGTACTTGCCCGGGACTGCATACACAAGCCTTCGTCGGATGATTATAATATCCGCAAGGGCAAGGATTCATCGAAGCTACCAGTGTAAAACTGGCCGGGTAATCGATGCTGCTTTTTATTCGGGAGATTGTGATTCTCCTGTCTTCCAATGGTTGCCGCAGTACCTCAAGTACGTTTCTATTAAACTCCGGCAGTTCGCTATTCTTAAAATACTTGCACCATTGTAGAAACTTTCTTATCTTTGCGAGAGGTAAAGACTATTATCTGTGCTATTATATTGCATTATAGATAGTTAGCTAATAGTCTTGATTGCAATAATATTAAATGTAACAGATATGAGAGCTGCATTTTTGATTAGGTGCTCAACTAAGAAGCAAGACTATGAGCGACAGGTAAATGACCTAACTAGACTGGCTAAGAAGTTTGGTTATACGTCAAGTGATAATATGATATTTGGTGAGCATATCACTGGTAAAGATGATGCAAGTAAGAGAGATAGGCAGTCTATTCAACGTCTAAAAGATGCTGCTATTAATAAGGAATTTGATGTCGTTTTAGTGTCGGAAGTTAGCCGAATGAGTCGTGACCCTATGTCGGGTCGGTTATATGTTAGACAGCTTATCAACATGGATATTCCTGTGTATTTTAGGGATATTGATACTTGGACTATAGACCCTGTAACTGGCAAGAAAGTTAGAGATGCTGAAACTATTATAGGTGCTGCCTTTGATGCTGCTTGGAAATACATAAAGAGTATGAAAACACAAATAGCATCTGGTAGACGTGATGAACTGGATAACAATCAAATGAGTATAGGACAGCCCTTCTTTGGTTATAAAAGATATGGTGGTAGAGATAAGGGTAAGAAGAATAGTTGGGTGATAAATGATGATGCCGCTAAAGTTGTGGTAGATGTATTTGAAGAATATGTTAAAGACGGTGCAACACTGAAATCTACAGCTTTGGCTATTACTGCCAAGTATGGTGAACAATTTAATAAGAAATTCAGCATAGGGACTATAGAGCATATTTTAACCTTTGAACCTTATTGTACTGGTATAAAGGTTGTATCTCTTACTGACCCAGATACAGAAGATGTAGATGAGTTTGAAGTCGAGATACCTACTATCATAACTAGGGCTATGTTCGATAAAGCCACCACTAAGAGAGCTACAAATAGAACTGCTAGAACTCCTTATCCAAAACAGGCTACTTATATATTGAGTAAACTTCTTAAATGTCCTATCTGTGAACACTCATTAACTCCACAGAAACGTGGTGGAGATAAGGGGGATAAATATAGATTGATGAATGGGAAGGTAGCTATTAGGTGGTCATGTATGTCGGGTATCAATAATGCTACAGATTGTAGTAGTCGCATTACAATTAGTAATGAGAAATTAGAAGCTATTATTTGGGGCTTAGTTAAACAGGAGCTAATAGGATTTGCCAATTTGAATGATGAAGATAGAGTAGCTAAGGTGGAGGAACTTACCGATAAAATAACCAATTTGGAAATGAATATAGCCAACTTTACATCTCATATATCCAACATGGATAGATTGATAGAAAGAGCTTATAGTGCTTATATGGATGCTCCGGATTCTGTAATGGATATAGCTAAAGATAAGTACTATAAAACCCTAACTAAGTGTGAGAATGAGAGAGCGGAGTGCAAGGATAAGATAGAAGCTTTAAGTGCAGAGAAGTTAAGATTGGAGAATATGAGGACATTCTTCAACCAACCTACTTTACCAAAGGATGCCATTGAGAAGGCAGAATCAGACCCTATTAAAATGAGGAACTTAGTAATGGAACTAATAGACAAGATATATCCTTATAGGATTACAACCTATGTATCACCAGCTACTAATAGGATAATGAGGAATGGTATAGTTTTATTGGAAGTATATACTATAAATGGAATTTATAACGTACTATATGACGGTAATCAGAGGAATAACAAGGTAGCCTATTATATTAGTAGTGTTTATGCTACATTTCAAAATGGAAGGAATAAGTTTGATGCTTATGATACTGGAGAGTACTTTGTTATCTCTCATGCTACATTGGTGACTGAAACAGAAGATGTAGATATGTTAGTAACCTTTAATGAACTGATAAAGATATGTATGCAGAATGGTTGGGAAATAGATTATACTTACAAGATGTAATATTTCACTGAATATAATTATTAACTAGTAAATGTGGTTGATTAAATTGAAAATGAGGTTGTGTCAAGACATTGGCACAACCTCACGAAAGATGCTATTGGGCGTTTAATGCAGCTAAAGCTGCTTCTAAAGCTTCTTTAGACATGCCACTCAATAACTGTGCTTGACTTGAATGTTTCAGTTCTGTACAGTTCTTAATCCATTCACTGTAAACTGCTATTCTTGCATCACACCAAGAAACAAGGTCGGAAGCTGTTGCTCCCTCTTTATACCACATTCCATAAGTTCTATGCATTTCTGCACGTTTACGTTCTTCAGCACTCTTTACATTAGCATTTTCCAAATTTGACATAGTTTTAATTATTAAGTTAATAATACATTTATTACCAGCAAACCTTACTGGATATTCAGATTATAAGCTAGTAAATTAACTATTATCTGGAAATGCGTTGCAAATGTAGTATGAAATTTAATAACCTCAAAGGAATAATAAGGATTTCTTGTATGATAATTAATTCTTATATAATAATTGATTTATACGTAATATTGTATCTAGCCTATCAAGTATTATCTAAACAAGTTATTTGAATGGCTAGGTAATAATACTACTATTCCCTACTAGTAGGGTCAAGTACATAGGGATTTACTAGTGGAAGGTAGGATATATAGGCATACAGAGACTTTATATCCTACGTTTCTCATCATATCCCAGATTGTGGAACTTCTTAAACATCTCCCAAATGTAGCCAATAAATCCAATTATGATGAATGGTAGGAAAGGCAGAAGAAGGCTACTCCAACCATAGCCCAAACACAGCCCTATAATTACGCCTATAACATATAAGGCTGTTATAATTCCGCAACCTATCATTACCCCTCTTCCTCCTGCCGTTGCGTATTTAATTGGAGCATTAGGGGTAAAGAAATCTGGTTCTTTATTCTCTGATTGATTATTCATAGATTAGTTATATTAATTAATAATACGTGTTATGTTTGAAATAAAGTTACTGATTATTAACCTATTAAACTAATGCAAGAATGTTAAGTATTGTTACTAAGTTGTTCATCTGCTTGTTCGTCTTCTTTGGTAGATTCTACATCTTCCATAGAATCAAACCAATCTTCCCAGTCTTCCCATGTACAGAACGTATCTGCTATTATTACTTCTCCAGTTTCTAAATTTGTGTCATAACGTCTAGAAGGAGATACACATTCATGTTTCCATTTACCTATTATCTCCACATAAGGACCTTTCTTCTTTGCCATAATTATTTATTGTTATTATTCATAATCATAAGAGCTGCTGTACCAAATCCATACTTATTAAACTTCTCATAAATTCTTCTTATTAATATCAGAAAGCCATTGGACCGTGAGGCATATTCCTAAGTTCCTCTAAGCTATTAACTCCAAACATTCTACATAGTTCCTCTAAAGTGGGTGGAGTTAAATCACAGGGCTCAATGAAAGATTTGTCTACTGCAATTCCTAATTCTTCCATAATATCCCACATCTCACTTGCTGTCATTGTTTCCATACATTCAATACTCTGCTGTTATCATATTCATTCATAGTTATTCATCTGCCTGTTCGTCTAGCATATCATCATCTAACTCCTCATGTATAAAAGCCAATATTTCACCTGTTATAGCGTTCTTAATACATTTGAATCCGGGTGCTATTTCTTCAACTATCTTCTCACATTCAATAGTGCACCACTCTGGTATTGTTTTATTCTCACTTTCCATTGTCATAATTATTAATAGTAGCCGCAGTAGGAACTCCAACTGCTGTACCAAATCCATATTTATTAAATCTTCTCATAATTCATTCCTCCTATTAGTAAGAGACACTGATATTATGTATTCTCCCATAGTCCTAGTTCATATATTCTCTCTAATGTGTCAAATGACAGCACCTCTTTATCTGGACACAGGTTCTTGACATAATCGTAAGGTCTTATATCTTCATCAGTTTTAATGCATATAGCACGGTCATTTATTACTATCATGTTACCATACTTAGCTATCATATCATTAATCTTACTAAGTAGTAGCTGCTTATCCAACTGTTTGTAAATATCCTTAAACAATACTTTATCATAATAGAATTGATGAGCGAAGTAACATTCACCGTAGATATCTTCTCTCAACTCCTTTAGTGAGCTATACTTACTAACATACTTCTTATTATTAACAGTTCTATTTCTAAATAAACACCAGTAGTAGACTTTCAAGTTTTGCTCATCTAAATCTACTACTAATTCATTAGAACCTGTGAACATGAAAGCTGTTGGGTGGTCTGGATATATACCTTTACTAAACTTTATCATAACCTTAATAATTTAATAGTGGAAGGGCTAACATAGGGGATAATTCTGATAACCACTTAGCCATTTCTTTGTAATTCTTAATTCCAGAGAAGAAATCTGTCATATTATTATCAAATCCTTTATCCTTAACATAGTTGTCCGCTGCATATTTAAGCATATCCTCTGTAATTGGTTTGTCTTTATCTAACCCAAAGTAGTTCTTAATTTGAGTACCTCTAGCTGTCAATTCTGTACCATATTCATTCCTATCTTTTAATCCTAATAAATACTCCCTATGCGGATTTGTTAAGGGAGGGTTATATACATCTAGAGGTGGTCTTCTTTGTGGATTAAATGCAAAGTGTGCAAATTCATGTGCTTCTGTGGTAGTTCTATATCGAGGATTCTTAAATCTATCAGGAACATCATCTAATATGGTAGTATAGACATTTTGAGTTCTGTCAGAGAACGCTGCAACTTCTTTATTAACTTTGAAATCAGCACGAGTTCCCTTAGCTGGTTTGGAATCTAATAGATACTGCCTATATGTCTTACCGAAGTCATTCTCAAATGGATAGAAATCTCTATAACCCATTCCTGTAGCATTTCTAAACTGTTCTGCCTTCTCTCCGCTATACTTACTGAACTGTTCCAGTCTATCAAATCCTCCATTAGCAAGACGTTCTTTAGTAAGAGCTAATTCATCTCCCTGCCAATTTGGTTTGGCATAGTCAGGAAGAGACTCCTTACTAATGTTAAATCTAGGAGTTGTAGTTGCATTTCTTGCAGAAGCTGCATCACCTCTAAAGCCATTCTTCTTATTAAATCTCATACCAAATTTAGGATTAACCATTCCACCAACAAATCCACCGACTAGAGCACCTTTCTCTCCTGCTCCCTTATAAAATACCCAGCCAGTAGAGAACCTAGCCAAGTAAGCATAACCATAAGCTCTTACAGTATCTTTGTATTTTAATTCCCACTGTTTGGTAGACTGATTAACTACATACAATCCTCCAAGCATAGACAATGCTCCAATTGCTTCACCTCCTCCAGCTATGTATATAAAATCCTCATGGCCGTCTATAGCTGGAATTTGAGCATAGGTACCACCGCCAGCAAAGTATAAACTACCTGTCTCCGCATTAATAAGGAATAGGTCTTTGTCTACAACTATATCTTCTTCTTTAACTAATTGATTTGGCTGGTAGTTACTAGACGCAACTACGCTACCCCAGAGACTAACTATGGTTTGGTAATGAGGACAATAACCCCCCCCCTTCCCGTAATCTATTGACATTCCAGTCAATTCATTCAGTTTGTCTTGTGTTACTATTTTACTCATTATATATTAATTTGCTATTGATAATTCAATAAATATCTTTATATTTGTATTATTGTTTAACCTTTAAATTTATAAGATTATGCCTAAATGTCCTTGTGGTAATACTATCTTTGTAGTACAGTCTGTAATACTCCCTAAAATAGGAGCATTGAAAGTATTAGTTTGTAAAGACTGCAATACTATAGTAGGAATACTACCTTCTATCTATCAGCAAGATAAGTAGTCTTACTTATGTAACTTAGTAATACCAGCAACATAGGATGTTGGTATTACTTCTATATCGCTATAACTATCTAGCTCTCCTGCATGAGGATGTTCACCTTGTTCATGCTTAGTAGCTATCGCTATTGATTTATCATCATAACCTACCACAAATCCTACTATCTCTGTTGTTATAGTTTCTAAGCATTTAAAATCTGCTTCAAATCTAGCTGCATTATCCATTTCTGAATAGTATTTCACTATTACTAAGTCGTGTTGATTTAATTGTATATCCATATTAATTCATTTAATTATTGTTAGTTATAATACCTCCATAAAGATTTCTAGTGTAAGCTTTGCATCCTTATCATCTAAATTATCAAGGAACTTCTTAGGGTCTTTCCAAAACTCTTCTCTTGATAATCCATATTCATCTAATACCGAGTTAATTGCGTCTCTCTTGTACTCTGCTGTTATCATATTTATTCATTTTAGATATAGTTACCGGAGTGCCAATTATAGTTGACCACTTCGATAACCATTTGGCAGCTTCCTTCCAATCTACAATAGATTTAAAGAACTCTGTCATGTTATTATCCATTCCTGTATCTTTAACGTAATTCTTGGCTGCATACCTTAGCATGTCCTCTGTAATCTCTTGGTCTGGAGATGATAGTCCGTAGTAGTCTTTAATCTGTGTACCTCTACCAGTTAATTCTGAACCATTTCTAACATTGAAGTAATCAGATAAATCTGTTAAACTAGTATCAAATCCTTTAGGAGCCTCTCCTGGTATGTGAATAGCATGGTCCATTTCATGGCTAACCGTCCTACGTATATTATTATCTCCAAAGTCACTAGCAACTCTAGACAATCCTCTTCTTCCTACATAAATGTTTCCTGTACTAGAAGTAGCAAATATCATATTCTTGTCAGCAAGTTCCTTGGCACGTATATATGCATCCCCGTCTGACATCTTAACAATTCTAGTGTTATTTAAATCCTCGGATAGTCTGCCTAAAGTCTCCAAAGGTGCTTTATCATAGTAATGTATCTTAGGGTACATTGAGTTACTCTTGTAAGCCCAGTTGAAATTACCAGCATTAAAATACCTTTGACCGTTTACTGTTTCTGGTAATCTGTCAAATCCTCCATTAGCCAACCTAGTTGCATGTAATTCTATAGGGTCAGCTGGTGAATTAGGAGTAACATAGTCAGGCAGTTTAAAATTGTTGTCTTTAAACTCGTATGTTCCGTCTGGAATATTACCAGCCTTTATACGTCCTATTTCATTATTAATACTCTTAACTTTAGGATTACCCTTATTTACAGCTTCGTCAATAGCCTTACTAATTACTCTAGCTCTAGCCCATTTATTACCGCCAACAGCCATATCTTTTACTGGCTTTAACTTAGGTCCAAAGTTACGTATTCCAAATCCACCTGCCAAATTACCTATGTTAAAGAAATCTGCAACTACCGGATTCATTCCTGTAGTCTTAGAAAGCATATCAGCCCAGTCTTTATATTTGTCATTACTAGCTACATTGGTAATCTTATTAACTGCTTCATTACCTGCATATCCACCTGCTACTGATAATGGTCCAAATATTGCACCTGCTAATAATGTACTAACATAAGGTGCGGCTTCTCTCCTTCCTCTATCTACAGCTCCTGCTAGATTAATATTTCTAGGAGTAACTGTTACTTCTGGTAAAGTTACATTATTCATACCATTCTCATTAGTAACTGGCAATACCATATTACCTCTCTTATCATAACCTCCCATATATTTAATAGGTTGAGCTGGATTTTGATATTTAATAATTCCACCACTTCTGTAGCTATTATATACCTTCTTCAATGTATCAGCATAATTCCTAGCTTCTGCATATCTTCTCTTACCTTTATTAGAACCAGTAAGCTTAGCTACAAACTTATTAATATCATCATTCTCATCAAAGTCATATAGTCTCTTTAAGAATTGTATCTTATCTGCTGCATACTCATCCATAGAATTATAAGACCTAAACTTCTGCTTAATAGCTTCACCTTTAGCATTTTTATCATTACCAGTTACATAATCACCTTTCCATGAACTACCAGTAGTTAAATTGCCAAAATTGTACTTACCTTGTGCAGACTTACCCCAACTAGATTCTAATGCGTCTTGTGCTAATAACATTCTAATTGCATTATCATTAGTAATACCTGCCTTCTTATAGGCATTAATAAGTTCTGTAGACCATTGCTTTCTGTTAGTATATGGACTCTTCCAAGTTGAGTTGGCAGTAACAGGTTTATTGGTAACAGATTTACTAGCTATTGGTCTGTTGGCTACTGGAGTAATTATTGGAGATTCCGGCTTATTAATTACTTCTTCAACTGGAGCTTCATCCTTAACAGGAACTACTAAAGCTTCTGGTTTATCGTAAACTGTATTAAAGTTATATTCGCTGAATGGATTAGTTGGATTAGTAATGTCCTTGTAATTTATAGTAGGAGTGTCAATAGCATTGTAACCTACAAATCTCATTCCTGTTTGTCCTTTACGAATACGTTTCTTGTACGTAGGTCTACTTGATTTGATGAACTTCTTACGCATGTCTCGTTTGCCATTTATAAATATTCAACCTTTCTGGCATAGGGGTATTATATATAGATATATGACTAAGAAAGGTTGAATATTATATTAACAGCATGAGTATGATTCAATAAGGAAATAGTAATCCAACTATCTTCTTAAATACATCACCTGCCATTAGTCCACCACTTGCAGGTAATCCAGCCTTATTAATGGAAACTATGATACTATACTTGGGATTATCAGTAGGGAAGTAACCACAGAACTCTACCGCATACATATCCTTAGTACTATCCTCATTAGTAGATAATGAACTAGTTCCCTGCATACCTGCAACTACTACTTTATCGGACTTGGCAAGTTGACATAATCCGTCAGTAATATTAAATACTAGAGCTTTCTTCAAACTATCAATACTAGCCCTACTTGCTATTTGTGGATTAATAACTACTACACTATCCTTATATAGTTGAGGCTGTATCATCTTCCCATTATTAGCAATAGCATTATAGAAGGTTAGTATTTGAATTGGCGATATTTGTTGATTATATCCAATACTTGACCATGCAAAATCACTCTTAGCCCAATTGTTATCTTTAGGAGTTACAATGTGTGCAGGCTTTAGATTGGCTATTCCTGTGATACTATCCGGTTTACCATAGCTCATATTAGCTAATAAATCAAAGTACGATTGGGGATTATTACCAAATGCTTTCTCCATAGTCTTATAAGTAGCAATATTGGAACCAACTGCCAATCCTTCTTGTATTGTAAGCTCACCATATCCCCCTCTATGCCAATTATGGTCTTTAAGCTCTCTGCCATGAATTTGGTAGATACCATTTCCAGTATCAACCTTATCACTCAACTTCACCTTACCAGTTTCTAAAGCTGCCAATAGCGATATTGGATGCATCAGACCAGTAGACTGCCATACAGAGAAGTTCTCGCATGGTTGGTAGTTCGCACTGTCTTTCTTAGTAAGTCCAACTAAAGCCTTAATTTGCCCTGTCTGAACTTCCATAATTATAACTTGCCCAGATTGGGCATTTATCTCTAATAACTTGCTTTCCAATATGGCAGTAGCATTAGTTTGTAATGTACTATCTATAGTGGAGACTGGTGCTGTTACTTGCTGTCTGGATTGGCAAGATACTCCAATTGCTAACGATATACACAATAGTGAACTATTCCTTAAACCTTTCATCATTAATTCCATACTTCTTACATAAGTTTCTTATTTTAGCTTTAATAATAACATCATACTCTTTAACATCATACTGCTTATCTTTGATAGTCAGAGAAGTAATGTTATATTCCTGTATGCGATAAGTGTAGTTTATATAAGCAATCTTTAGCTCCTTAAAGAAGTTCATTCCCTGTGTAGGCGTGAAATTGGCATAAGTTTCATCTTCCAACATCATTAATATCTGTTGCAAGAAGCGTGCACATTGCCTTTGTTCCTTTGCAATGTGCATATCCTTTTTAAATTCATTCCAGAATCCCATAATCAATCATCAGCATAAACTAAACTATCTCCTTGCTCTGTCTTATAGCGTATAGGCTTGGAACCAGAAGCATAAGAATGATATAATGATATAGCTCTTTGAATGTTACTAGAAGTTGAGAAATTAAAGAACGAACCAAATAAGTTCATTACCTCAATTAATGGTCGCAAGTATTCCACTCTATACTCCATATATCCCATACTCCTTAGCTGCCCTCTAACAATACTACAAAGTTCCCTAAGTTCTGGAGGTATTGATTTAACCTTAGCACTTTTAGTCGGATTACAGTTTATTAATTTGTCTGTAGCATTAATAATCGCTGTAGTATCTTTACTGGAAAATTTTATATACATCATAATAATTACATTTATAATCTAATAATGATTTCATTACCTTATATTCCCCATTTAGTTAATTGTTCTGCAATTTCATCCATTCCCGTATCAGTAAGCATCCCCCACATCATAAAGCTGTTGGTTGATATTCCGTCTCCCCAAGCTACTTGTACCGTTGCTAACTTCTGTTCTGGTATGTGGCTTGTATGGCTCTTAATTGTATTAAAGTGGGTAGCAATACTATTAAGAGCATATCCAATATCACTTCTATGACTGCTACAATACTCCCTACCTCTTTCTATGGCAATCATCAAGTTCTTCATGTGTGAATTGATTACTATAACCTCTTGTTGAATGGCTTCAATATGCCTTTCTTCATTAGATTTGCCAAATAATCCCATACTCATCTATTTTAATTATATCTCATCTTAAAGTGAATCCCTCTTCTTTCAATATATCAAGCGTCTTTAATACAGAAGGAAGTATGGCTGCTGCTTCTGCATTGCCATTCACAATAAACCAAGATTCAATAAGTCTTTTAGCGTCTTGCCAAGAATTAGATTTAGCTAGTAACGGATATACAATCGAAGCAAGCTCTCTTGCATCTCCTTCTGCTACAATCGTGTTAAATATTAGCTCTAATGTACTTTCTGTTATTCTCATAATTGTATTTCTTATAATATTGATATTTATATCCAATCTTTATGAGCATAAACTAGTCGGAATAGTTATCATAAAGTTGGCATTATTATTAGCTGAATCTCGTTCTACTATCTAATAATAGAACTGAATAGGTAAATAAGTAGTATGTCTGCTTCTTATAGATATTGATTTATACTCTCCAATTCTCCCCAAGAAAGTAGTTAATCATAGTATTTAAAGTACTAGAGAACTGATAGCATATAATTGACTGCTATAATACTTTATCTTGTCACAAATATAATAATTACTTAGTTTATTTGCCCAAAGAATTTAATATAAAAATGCCTAATCTCTGGATTTAGTAAGGATTTTAACAGTCTACATACTGTTTGAGAGGTAGGAGCTAGTTGTAAATATGCCTGTTCCATAGTCTATTATTAGTTGTATCTAGTTCCCAATAGATACAGTTCTACATACAGAAAGGCATGGGAACCATTGTACACCTCATTCATCAGGTTCTTGCAAAACCTACCATACAAGATATAACAACAGTTACCCATGCCAATAATATTACAGGCTACTCTACTGGAGTAGAAAGTAAACATCAGCACGGGCATTGTTGTTACTGTCTCTGTATGGTTTCAAATTTGCAAGATTCGATGAATAGAGACAATAACAAAATGCCTTTCGTTAATATGTCCTCCTATTTCTAGGATTGGCACAAAGATAATGAAAGGTATTTTATTCTGCAATTAAATGTATCTGTTAAAATGAGAGTTGAGAGCTATTTCTACTCTGAATATCCATAAATTGAGACAGAACTATTCAGAGCATAAATAAGTAAACTCCGATTCATTCTGTCTCAAATCTCAATTATCAGAAGCTAAGACAATCATAAGTATTTAATAGTTCTTCCTGTCTCAATCCCAAATATCTTTTAGTAATTGATACACTGGAATGATTGAATAGCTCCATGAGCTTGACAAGTGCAAGCTCTGAATTATCACTGTTCATATTATAAACCTGTCTGCCAAAGGTCTTTCTAAGAGAATGACAACTGAAATTACCTATTTGTAGCCTGTATTTCTTCTTAATCTCTTTCAGCATGACATTGATTCTTTGAACTGTGTACACTGTCCCCTTCTGGCTTATCAATACAGGTGCATTTATGCCAACTGAATTTATATGCTCATAGCAATCTCTGATATGTTGCTGTAGCTGCATATTAATCCTAATAGTCCTTTGCTTCCCTGTCTTAATCTCTATAATGGTAAATTCTTCTGCATCTAATATCTGATTCCACCTTAAAGCAAGAATATCAGAAATTCTTAGACCTGTGAAGCAACCCAAAGCAATAAGAAGTGACATCTTATAGTTACTATCCCTTGCCAATTTTCTTATTAGGTTCATTGCTTCGCTCCATTGCAGATAATCTGCTGTTGTACTTGAATATTTAAGTGACATAATGTTTTGATTTATAGTGAAACTAATATAAGTGAATATTAATTTTAAACTGGAATATCCAACTTGCTGATTATTAGCTAAACATTCACTAATTAACAAAGTGAACATTTTTATAAAGCAAGGACACCAAGTAAATAATGTCCTTACTTCATTCAACCTATATAAAAGGTAAGTGGGCTTCATCCAACACGCCACTGTCAACTATCCGTTTACAAAGTTCGTGCGATGCCTGATTTCTAAGGTCTGTGCCATAGTCCTTACTGCCAACCATGCGAATAATCTCCACAATGGTTTTCATTAATTCCTGCTGTAGTGTACGGTGGTAATACCTTGTACTTTCAGCAAACCTTTTAGGATTCCAACTATAATCGTTCAAGGCTCTTTCAAGTTCTTGCGCTGCCTTGTATTCGCGACTGCCTTCTATTACCATATTCCAAATATTTAAGAGGTTTATAAATAGAAAGAGTACCCATATATAGTATATAGATACCCTTTCAGTAGTACTATCATCTCTTAGTAAGACAATAGCCAATCAATAGAATATATCCAATTATCATAACTGGATATAATAGCACACTTACAAAGAACGTAGCAATCACAGCAAGTAGATAAAACAAACTCCTCATAGTTTCAGATATTGAGTATTTGACAATCCTGTGTATTCTCAAATACCACTAACTAAGAAACCATTGGTATTTGTCATCACCATGTAAAGCGGAACATATACCCGTTGCAAGTTCTGTTGCATTATAGGCTCTATCCAAGAATGAATCTATATAGCTACTCTTATTTGCACCTG
>ERZ773156.331-NODE-331-length-60290-cov-19.6677_pt1 | contig 60290 bp, 49 predicted proteins | sample MGYA00511895_ERZ773156 | MGnify/ENA primary metagenome ERZ773156 (study PRJEB29015, sample SAMEA2737850) | human gut metagenome | biome: human gut; feature: human-associated habitat; material: faeces | place: China | collected 2012 ... | reverse complement strand
CTTACCCCCACCCTCTTGCGGGAAATGATTGAGAAAATCGTCGTGCATGAGTGTAGCTATGACGAGAACGGCACCCGCAGGCAGGACATTGAGATTTATTACAGCTTTGTCGGCAAGATTGACTTGCCCGAAGCCTAACGCCCGACCTATCCGACACAATGGCCAAGTGCCGGATAGGAACGGCAAAATTTTTTACACTTCTAATGCTTCTTTATCACACACGAGCAAAGAGCCAAGGAATCAAGCAGCTTGTCGCCGGAGGTGGCGTTGCCCTGATCGGCATGACCCTTGTTCCGCTGCTGTCCGGGCTGCTGGGATAACCCCATGTGTGTTAGAAAACCCTCCGCGCCCTCTCTGATCTGGGAGGGCGCGGGAAAGGAGGTGTCCCCACATGATCGGTGATTTAATCGGGGAATGGATCAAAGGAATCCTGATCGACGGTATCATGGGCAACCTGTCCGGCCTGTTTAACACAGTCAATACCAAAGTCGGGGAAATCGCGTCGGATGTGGGCAGTACCCCGCAGGACTGGAACGGCGGCATTTTTTCCATGCTGCAAAACCTGTCCGAAACGGTGATCGTCCCCATTGCGGCAGCCATTCTCGCCCTTGTGATGTGCTATGAGCTGATCGACATGATCGTGGAAAAGAACAATATGCACGACTTCGACAGCTCCATGTTCTTCCGCTGGATTTTCAAAAGCGCCTTTGCCATCCTCATTGTGACGAACACATGGAATATCGTCATGGGCGTATTTGACGCCACCCAGCAGGTCGTCAACCAGAGCGCCGGGGTGATTATCGGAGATACCAGTATTGATTTTGACACGCTGCTCCCCGATCTGGAAAGCCGCCTTGAAGCAATGGACATTGGGCCGCTGCTGGACCTGTGGTTCCAGACCCTTGTTGTGGGGCTGACGATGAACATTCTTTCCATCTGTATTTTCCTTGTGACCTATGGAAGAATGATAGAAATTTACGCCGTGACCGCATTGGGGCCGATCCCCCTTGCCACGCTGGGCAATGCAGAGTGGCGCGGCATGGGACAGAACTACTTGAAATCCCTGCTTGCGCTGGGCTTCCAAGCCTTTTTAATCATGGTGGTTGTCGGGATTTATGCGGTGCTGATCCAGCAGATCGGAACCGCTGACGACATATCCGGCGCAATCTGGGGCTGTATGGGCTATACCGTTTTGCTTTGCTTCTGTCTGTTCAAGACGGGAAGTATCAGCAAGGCCGTATTTACCGCCCACTAAAGAAACGAGGTGACTTTTTATGGCTTATGTAACTGTCCCCAAGGATTTAACCAAGGTCAAATCCAAGGTAGTATTCGGGCTAACGAAACGCCAGCTCATTTGTTTTGGCGGTGCGCTGCTGGTAGGCGTCCCGCTTTTCTTTTTGATCCGGGGCCGCGTCCCGACCAGCGCGGCGGCGCTCATTATGGTGTTCGCCATGCTGCCGGGCTTTCTGCTGGCGCTTTACGAAAAACACGGCCAGCCCCTTGAAGTGGTGGTACGCCAGATCGTAGCGTGCTGCTTCATCCAGCCCAAGGAACGGCCCTACCAGACCAATAACGCTTATACCGCCCTTGTGCGGCAATCCCAAATGGAAAAGGAGGTCAACGCCATTGTCCAAAAAGCAAAAGAACGAAACGAGCGCAAAAGCGCCGGTCAAGCTCACCCGCGCCGAAAAGAAAGAGATTCAGGCCGTCATCCGAAAGTATAAAGGCGACGGCAAGCCCCATTCGGCGCAGGCCAGTATTCCCTATGAGGCCATGTATCAGGACGGCGTATGCCGGGTAACGCCCCGCACCTTTTCCAAGTGCATTGAGTTTACGGACATCAGCTACCAACTGGCGCAGGCGGACACCAAGACAGCCATCTTTGAAAACCTGTGCGACCTCTACAACTATCTGGACGCTTCCATTCATGTGCAGTTTTCCTTTATCAACCGCAAGATCGACCCCAAGCAGTACGCCAAGAGCTTTGAAATCCGGGCGCAGGGGGACGACTTTGACGACATCCGCAGCGAGTATTCCGACATTTTGCAAGACCAGCTTGTGAACGGGAACAACGGCCTGATGAAGCGGAAATTTATGACCTATACCATCGAGGCAGACAGCCTGAAAATGGCCCGCGCCAGACTGCGCCGGATCGAAACCGATCTTTTGGGCTATTTCAAGAGCATGGGGGCCTCCGCGTGGGGACTGGACGCAAAGGAACGGCTGGAAGTCATGCACAGCATTTTCCACCCGGACGGGGAACCGTTCTCCTTTGACTGGAAGTGGCTTGCTCCATCGGGGCTTTCTACCAAGGACTTTATCGCCCCGTCCTCGTTCCGCTTCGGCAATGCCCGGATGTTCGGGCTGGGCGGCAAATACGGGGCGGTGAGCTTTCTGCAAATCCTCTCCCCGGAGCTGTCGGATGAAATGCTGGCCGACTTCCTCAACACGGAAAACGGTATTGTGGTGAACCTCCATGTGCAGGCCATTGACCAGAGCGACGCTATTAAGACGGTCAAGCGCAAGATCACCGACCTTGACGCCATGAAGATTCAGGAACAGAAACGGGCTGTCCGCAGCGGCTACGACATGGATATACTTCCCAGCGACCTTGCCACCTACGGGCAGGACGCCAAGGAGCTGCTAAAGACCTTGCAGAGCCGGAATGAACGGATGTTCCAGCTTACCTTTTTGGTGCTGAACACCGCAGACACCCGGCAAAAGCTGGAAAACGATGTGTTCTGGGCTGCCGGGATCGCCCAGAAATACAACTGTTCCCTTGTGCGGCTGGACTACCAGCAGGAACAGGGGCTTATGAGCAGCCTGCCGCTGGGGGCCAGCCACATCCAGATTGAACGCTCCCTGACGACTTCCAGCGTGGCCGTGTTCGTCCCTTTTGTGACGCAGGAGCTTTTTCAGGGCGGCGACGCCATGTATTACGGGATCAACGCCAAGACCGGCAACATGATTATGCTCGACCGCAAACGGGCGAGGTGTCCCAACGGGCTAAAGCTGGGGACACCGGGAAGCGGCAAAAGTATGAGCTGTAAATCAGAAATTTTGAGCGTGTTCCTCTGCACCCCGGACGATGTGTATATCTGTGATCCAGAGGCCGAGTATTACCCCCTTGTGAAGCGGTTGCGTGGGCAGGTGGTGAAGCTGTCGCCTACCAGCAAAAACTATGTGAACCCGCTGGACATCAACCTGAACTACTCCGAGGATGAAAACCCGCTGGCCTTGAAATCCGACTTTGTGCTGTCGTTCTGTGAGCTTGTCATGGGCGGCAAGAACGGGCTGGAAGCCATTGAAAAGACGGTGATCGACCGGGCGGTACAGGTGATCTACCGGCCTTATCTGGCAGACCCCAAGCCGGAAAATATGCCCATCCTTGCAGACCTGCACAAAGCCCTTTTAGACCAGCATATCCCGGAGGCCGACCGGGTGGCGCAGGCCCTTGACCTGTATGTGTCCGGCAGCCTAAATGTGTTCAACCACAGAACCAACATCGACATTCAAAACCGCATTGTGGCCTTTGACATCAAGGAGCTGGGCAAGCAGCTAAAGAAAATCGGTATGCTCATTGTCCAAGACCAGATTTGGGGGCGCGTCACCCAAAACCGCAGCAAGGGCAAGGCGACATGGTATTTCTGTGATGAGTTCCACCTGCTTTTGCGTGAGGAACAGACGGCGGCCTTTTCCTGTGAGATTTGGAAGCGTTTTCGTAAGTGGGGCGGGATTCCCACAGGTGCGACACAGAATGTGAAAGACCTGCTTTCCTCCCCGGAAATTGAGAACATTTTGGAAAACAGCGACTTTATCTGCCTGCTCAATCAGGCCAGCGGCGACCGCAAAATCCTTGCGGAACGGCTGAACATTTCGCCCCAGCAATTACGGTATGTGGACAATTCCGAACCCGGCGAGGGGCTTCTCATTTACGAAAATGTGATCCTGCCCTTTAAGAACCCCATCCCGAAAAACACCCAGCTCTACCAGATCATGACGACCCGGTTAGGCGAGGGGGCGACGGTATGAGGCACAAGGAGGTGAAGTCATGGAACCCTTAAAACCCCGCGACAAGGTAACGCAGCACATGACCCGCGACGGCCTGACGCTGGATAACCAGACCACCGGCGAAAGCGTCAATGTGTCCAGCCGGGAGGCCGAGCAGGAATACACCGCCCAGCCAGAGGGCGCGGCGGAAAAAATACTGGAACGGGCGGATGAACTGCACGACCGCCACAAGGCAAAGAAAGCGGCCAAGGACGCCGGGGAAACCGTGGCGCAGGCCACCAGCCCTGTTTCCCGGTTGCAGTTTACCGCCGAGGAACGGGCTTCCCCGGAGCTTGCCCCGTATATCAAAAAAGCGGAAAAGCGGGCGGATAAGCTGGAAGCGGCCAAAGAAGCCCTGCCGAAAAAGCGCGTCGTCACCAAGGAAACCGTCTATGACGAAGCCAAGGGCAAGGCCAAAAGCAGGCTGTATTTTGACAAGGTGGAGAAAGCCCCTCCCCAGCTCAAACCAAACCCGGCCAGCCGCCCCATACAGGAAGCCGGGCTTTACCTCCACGGAAAAATCCATGAGGTAGAACACGAAAATGTGGGCGTGGAGGGCGGCCACAAGGGGGAGGAACTGGCGGAACGGCAGGCGAGCCGCATGATCCGCAGCGGCGTCCACCGCCATAAGCTCAAACCCTACCGGGCCGCAGCCAAGGCCGAGCGAAAGTCCATTGCCGCCAAGGCCGAGTTTGCGTATCAAAAATCCCTGCGGGACAACCCGGAGCTGGCGCAGGCGGCCAAAAATCCCGTTTCCCGCTTCTGGCAGAAACAGCACATTAAGCGGGAATATGCCAAGGCAGCAAGGGCGGCGGGCCAGACCGCACAGGGGGCGGCAAGCACCGCCAAGACCACGGCTGCCGCAGCCAAGAAAGCCGCAGAGAAAAGCAGACAGGCCGCGTCCTTTGCCGCCCGGCACTGGAAAGGGGCGCTGATCGTCGGCGGCGTGGGCCTCATGCTCCTGCTGGTGATGGGCGGCCTGCAATCCTGCACCGCCATGTTTGGCAGCACCGGGACGGGACTTGCCGCCACCTCCTATCTCTCCGAGGACAGCGATATGCTGGGAGCCGAAGCCGCCTATGCCGCGCTGGAAGCAGACTTGCAGCACGAACTTGACAACTACGAAAGCCTGCACCCCGGCTATGACGAATACCGTTTCGATCTGGACGAGATCAAGCATGACCCCTATGTGCTGACCTCCATCCTCTCCGCGCTGCATAACGGCGTGTTCACTTTGGGGGAGGTACAGGGCGACCTTGCCATGCTCTTTGAAAAGCAGTACATCCTGACCCAGACCATCGAAACGGAAACCCGCTACCGCACTGAAACGAGGACGGACAGCGAGGGAAACACCTACACCGCGGAAGTCCCCTACACCTACTACATCTGCAATGTGAAGCTGGAAAACTTCGACCTGTCCCACCTGCCCATCTACATTCTCACCGAGGAACAGATGGGCTTTTATGCTGCCTATATGCAGACTTTGGGCAACCGGCCAGACCTGTTCCCCAACGGCAGCTATCCCCACGCCTCCACCCCGAAAGAGCCAACCTACTATGAAATCCCCCCGGAGGCGCTAAAGGACGAAGCCTTTGCCGCCATGATCGCGGAGGCGGAAAAGTATGTGGGCTATCCCTATGTGTGGGGCGGCAGCTCCCCAAGCACCAGCTTTGATTGTTCCGGCTTCATTAGCTGGGTTATCAATCATTCCGGCTGGAATGTGGGACGCCAGACGGCTCAGGGGCTTTACAACATCTGCACTCCCGTTTCCCCGGAGCATGCCAAGCCCGGCGACCTTGTATTTTTCGTCGGTACTTATGACACTGCCGGGATGTCCCATGTGGGGCTGTATGTGGGAAATTCGGTCATGCTGCACTGCGGCGACCCCATTTCTTACACGAACCTCAATTCAAGCTACTGGCAGCAGCATTTTTATTGTTACGGGCGTTTGCCTTAAACGCCAGAAAGGAGTAAATCACTATGGCAATGAACAAATTGGAACGCATTGAAAAGGATATTGAGAAAACCAAGGGCAAGATCGCGGAGCTGCAAAAGCAGCTTCGGGAGCTGGAAGCGGCCAAGACCGAACAGGAAAACTTGCAGATCGTCCAGCTTGTGCGCGGCCTCAACATGACCCCGCAGGAGTTCGCCGCCTTTGTGCGCGGCGGCGCATTGCAGGCGGCCCCGGCCCCGATCCCGGACTTTGAACAGGAGGACAGCGCCCATGAAGAAATCTAAACTGTTCCGCACCTTGACGCTGGCTGTGGCCGCTGCGCTCTGCATGGCGACCACGACCGTTACCGCCTATGCCGGAGGCGCTGACCCTGACCCTGTGCCGCTGCCGGAAACCACCGAAGCCCCCGCAGAGGTGCCGGAGGAAACCGAAGAACCCACCACCGGCGGCATGGAGCCGGTGGGCGTACCTGTTACCCCGCAGGGCAACGCTGCGCTGGTGGATGATTTTTTCGGGGATAAACAGCTTATCACTGTCACTACCAAGGCCGGGAATTATTTTTACATCCTGATCGACCGGGCCAACGAGGACAAGGAAACAGCGGTGCATTTCCTCAACCAAGTGGACGACGCCGACCTGCAAGCCTTGTTGGAGGATGGAAAAAAAGAGCCGGAGGTCTGCACCTGTACGGCCAAATGTCAAGCTGGGGCCGTCAATACGGCCTGCCCGGTCTGTAAAAACAACCTGACCGCCTGCAACGGGCCGGAGCCGAAGCCCCAGCCGGAGGAAGAACAGCCGCAGGAGGAAAAGCCAAGCGGCATGGGCGGCCTTGTGGTGTTCTTTGTGGTGGTGCTGCTGGGCGGCGGCGCAGCCCTCTACTTCCTGAAATTCAAAAAGGAAAAAGCCGACACCACAGGCAATGACGATCTGGCCGAGTATGACTTTGGCGAGGACGAGGACGACGAGGACGAAGCCCCGGAGCCGGACGAGGATATGACAAGTGAAGATGGAAATAAGGAGGACGAAGTATGAGCTATCAGTTAGTAATTGCAGAGAAACCAAGCGTAGCCCGCAGCATTGCGGGCGTGATCGGCGCGGACAAGAAACAGGACGGCTACATGGAGGGGAACGGCTATCTGGTGAGCTGGTGTATCGGCCACCTTGTTTCCCTTGCCGACGCCGGAACTTATGACGAGCGTTTCAAAAAATGGCGCTATGACGACCTGCCGATTCTGCCGCAGGAATGGCAGTACATCATTCCCGACGATAAGAAAAAGCAGTTTGACACCCTGCGTTCTTTGATGGAGCGCCCCGATGTCACCGGCCTTGTGTGCGCCACCGACGCCGGGCGCGAGGGGGAATTGATTTTCCGTTTCGTCTACCAGATGGCGGGCTGCAAGAAACCGTTTCAGCGCCTTTGGATTTCCAGCATGGAGGACGCGGCCATTCAAGACGGCTTCGCCCATCTGAAACCGGGAACCGATTATGATAACCTGTATCAGTCGGCCCTTTGCCGGGCGCAGGCGGATTGGCTGGTGGGGATCAACGCGACCCGGCTGTTCTCTATCCTCTACCACAAGACCCTGACCGTGGGCCGTGTCCAGACGCCGACCCTCAAAATGCTGGTTGACCGGGAGGCCAAGATCAGCAGCTTCCAGAAAGAGAAATACCACATCGTCCAGATCGCGGCGGGCGGCATGGAGGCGGCCAGTGAACGCATGGGAAACGCAGACGACGCCAAGGCCCTGAAAGCCGCCTGTGAAACGGCGCAGACCGTTTGTGTGTCGGTAACACGGGAGAAAAAGACGGAGCAGCCGCCCCGCCTCTATGACCTCACCACCTTGCAGCGGGAGGCAAACCGCCTGTTTGGATTTACCGCCAAGCAGACCCTTGACTATGCCCAGCAGCTTTATGAAAAGAAGCTGCTGACCTATCCCCGCACTGACAGCCAGTATTTGACCGATGATATGCTGCCAACGGCGGAAAGCCTTGTGTCCGGCCTGTGGCCTATGCTTCCCTTTGCGGCGGGGCTTGACCTGTCCCCGCAGTTTGGCCGAGTGCTGAACAGCAAAAAGGTGAGCGACCACCACGCCATTGTCCCGACAATGGAATTTGTGCAGAGAGGCTTTGACGGGCTGACCGAGGGGGAAAAGAAACTGCTGTCCCTTGTGTGCTGCAAGCTGCTGTGCGCCGTGGCCGCGCCCCATGTGTACGAAGCTGTCACCGCTACATTCACCTGTGCCGGGAACACCTTTACCGCCAAGGGAAAGACCATCCTGACCCCCGGCTGGAAAGAGCTTGACCGCCGCTTTAAGGCGTCGTTCAAAACAGACGCCGACGACACCGCCCCGGAGCCTGCGCGGGAACTTCCCCAAATTACCGAGGGACAGACCTTTGACAAGGTAACTGCCGCCGTCACCGAGCATTTCACCGCACCGCCAAAATCCTACACGGAAGATTCTCTGCTCTCTGCAATGGAACGGGCCGGAGCAGAGGATATGGGGGATGATGTGGAGCGTAAAGGTCTTGGCACACCTGCAACCAGAGCAGACATTATTGAGAAGTTGGTCAAAGACGGTTTCGTGAAGCGTGAGAAAAAGCAGATGATACCAACAGAGGACGGCATGAAGCTGATTACGGTGCTTCCTGATGTGGTAAAGTCCCCGAAACTTACAGCCGATTGGGAAAATGCCCTTACCCTTGTGTCAAAGGGCGAATATTCCATGCAGGAATTTATGGATGGTATTGAGAACATGGTGCGTGATCTGGTGCAGACTTACCACAGCATCAGCGAGGAACAGAAGTCCATGTTTGGAGCCGGCACACAGGAAGCACTTGGCAAATGCCCGAAATGTGGTAGCGAAGTGATAAAGGGAAAATTCGGAGCTTACTGCAGGAATAAATGCGGTATGAATGTTGGCAGGGCAATGGGAGCCGTACTTTCCGACAGTCAGATAAAAAGTATGCTGGAGGGAAAAAAGACTCTTGTGAAAGGACTGAAAGGGAAGAAAGGCAGCTATGATGCCTACCTTATCCCGGAAGGGATTGAAGATTATTCCTATACGAAAGACGGGAAGGAAATCAAAGGCTCACAGTATAAGGTCAAGATGGAGTTCCCTAAAAAGAAAAAATAAGGAAGAACAGCAGTAACCACAGGGCATATGGAATTATCTGTATGTCCTTATATTTTCAAGAAATCGGAGGATATGAACATGAGTAAGGAAATGGAAAAGGAAATCACAGCGGCAAATAAACATGGCATGAAAAAACGATACCAGATGTATGCGGATGCAGCATCAAAGCTGGCAGAAAAAGCTGAGAGTAAAAAGAAGGGAGAAAGAGTGTAATGGAATATAAGGATTTTGTAGAACAGGTAAAAGAGCAGATAAAGTATTTCCTTCCGGGGAAATTTGCGGATGCTGATGTAACAGTAAATCAGGTTGTAAAAAATAATGACTGTATATTGGATGGTTTGATTGTAAAGACAGAGGAAAGCAATATGACTCCAACCATTTATCTGAACCCTTATTTTGAGCAGATAAACGATGGTGCCGAGTTTAGAGACGTGCTTTCCATGATTGCAGCTACATATGAGAAACATTATATTGACCATGATATGGATGTTTCGGCAGTAACGGATTACGAGCGTATCAAGGATAAAATTGTATGTAAGCTCATCAATGAGGAAGCCAACGAACAGTTTCTGCAGGACAAGCCGCATACACAGATAGAGGATCTGGCGGTGGTATATCAGATTTTGATGAATCAGGATGAAAACGGAACTGCAACCATTACCATATCTGATAATCTTCTGGAGAGATACGGAATTACACCGGAGGAACTGCATGAACAGGCTCTTGCAAATATGGAATCCTTACAGCCATTCAGCTTTAAGGGGATGAACGAAACTGTTCTTGAAATGTTTGCAGTAGATTTAGCACAGGAACATGGCATAGATATGGAGCAGGCAAGAGAAATGGCGGCGCAGATGATTCCGGAAGCACCGGATACCATGTATGTGTTGACAAATGATACAAAGGTTAATGGTGCATCAGAAATTTTAAGGGACGATATAAGACAGGAGATTGCAGATAAAATCGGTGATTTTTTCGTGCTTCCGTCATCTATCCATGAAACGCTGATTATCCCTAAAAGTGCCGGTATGGATAGAAAGGAACTGGAGCAGATGGTGCAGAAAGTGAATCAGACACAGGTGTTGCCGGAAGAAAGGCTTTCTGATCATGTGTATGAATATGATGCCAAAGAACATGAGCTGTTCCGTAGTGACAGGGCAGGGGAACGTGAGAAACAGAAAGAAAAAGTGAGAGAGAATAAACAGGAACGTCCGTCCTTAAAGAGCAGGCTTGCCGAGAAGCAGAATACAGTTGCTAAAATGGATGAGGGGCGTAAGCAGCATTCTTCAGAAAAGAAGATAGAAGCTGCTATATAGAAAAATAATTTGAAACACAGGGCATACGGAATTATCTGTATGTCCTTAAATTTTATGAAAAAACGGAGGATAGTATCGTGAATGAAGTAATCGAAAACAATGGAGCAAATAACGTAGAAGTAGAAGAAGGTACACCTGCAGCAAAGGCAGAGGAAACGAAAGCGGGGAAATTTATCCGTCTTGGAGAGTGCCGCATGAATAAGGCGATAGATGCGATTGGCAGATTGGAGCATCTTGCCAACAAATCAGCTTATGAATACACACCGGAGCAGGTGGAAGCCATGTTCTCTACGCTGGAGTTATGGGTGGCAGATGTAAAAGCAAAATTTACGGTAACGAAAACAAGGGAAAATGCAACTTTTTCCTTTGGGACAAAGGCAGAGTAGGACGCATAAGGCGGTGGGTTTCTCACCGTCATTTTAGGAGGAAAGTCGATGATAACAAAATACCAGATGATCTCCATAATGGCGGAGGAAACCGCCAGAGAGATTGCAAAAAATGAACAGGCATGGACAAGGTATCTGACCACGGCTGCGAGGTTATACAAATATCCTTTTAATGAGCAGATGTTAATCTATGCTCAAAGACCGGATGCGTCTGCCTGTGCTTCTCTTGAAACATGGAATGAGAAAATGAATTGCTGGGTCAACCGTGGGGCAAAGGGTATCGCACTCATTGATACGGAGAGTGAACGTCCCAGATTAAAATATGTCTTTGATGTATCAGATGTTCATAAAGCAAGAAGAAGCGGGCGTGACCCTTATCTGTGGGAGCTTCAGGAGGAACATAAAAATGCTGTTATAAAACAGCTTGAAAAAACTTATGGGAAAACGGACAGCACACTGCCATTTGAAAGCAGGATAATAGAACTGTCTGCCAGGATTGCCGGAGATTATTATGAGGAGCTTCTTCCGGAAATTTCCTATGCAAAGGAAGGGAGCTTCCTTGAAGATTTAGACGAATTTAATGTTGGAATCAGGCTTCGGGAGACGTTATCCGCAAGTATCGCATACACGCTTTTATCCCGCTGTGGTGCGGATATAGAGATATGGAAGGATGAACTTGATTTCAGCTATATCAGTGATTTCAGCACAATGGATACACTTTCTGTTCTCGGAACCGCCACTACGGAAATGTGTAAACCAGTGATGATGGAAATTGGAAGAACCATTGCAGCCCATGACCGACAAATTGCCCGAAATAAGGCAAAAAACAAGGTAAATGGGGAACAGTATGAAAGCCTTGAGAAAAATGCCAAAAAAGAGCTTGCAAATGAGTCTAAGCCACGCTATAATGCGTTAAAGCGCAAAAGTGAAAATGAAGCAAATAAAATGGAAACGGAGGAAACAGCATATGAAACTGACATACGAGAAGAACGGGGATTATCTGATACCGAACCTGATGCCGAACGAGGAGCCGCAGGGGACACTTACGAAGTACGGTCTGATGAGGAAGAACTTTCTGAAGGAACACAGGAAAGGAATTTATCAGGGAATGATTCTGAAAGGAACTCTGAAAGAGCATTGTCTGGAGACACAGGAGCAGGCAGAGCAGAGAATGGAAATGCTGACCGGACAGATGGCGCAGAAAGAGGGAGTGAACGAGGAAATGAAAGCAGCCGATCAGATGAGCTGGGTAGCGAAGATGAACAACATCAGACAGTCAGCGGAGGAAATCGTGCTGAAGGAGCTGATTTACATTTAGACAGCAGAATAGAACAGAATGAGGAACAACCGGAGCCGGATAGTGGAAGTAATTCATTATCCGGTTCTTTTTTGGATAATGCACAAGAGGAAGATTTTACTGACCTTAAAAAAGGTATCTTGTGCTTTGATAAACACTTCGTTCATAAAAGACCGGAGATAGCAGGCTATTTCCAGATGGAGCAGGATGCAAGACTCCAGACGGACTATCTGAAAAATTCTTTCCGTATGGAGGAGTTTACAGAGCTGTATATAGGAGAAACAAGGGCAGGGTATCGTGCCGATGAAGATGGACTTACCATGTGGAAAGGGAATTATCTCACCCGTGAAGCGGAAACGAGAATCTCATGGGAAGATGCCAGATTTCTTGTTAATTCTTATATAGAGGACGGGGTGTATCTTCTTCCGGGAGAAGTGGCAGAACAGATTGATACGGATGGAATGTATAAACAGCTCGACCTTTTTTCCATGTTTTCGGAGCAGGTAGGAAATATTGCCATGAAACAGGCAGAGGAAACAAGTATAGTGACACCTTCTACTCAAATACCGCAGGATCAGATCGACACAATCCTCAGAAGCGGCGGTGGAAAGGAAAACAGCAGAAAACGTATCTATGCCAAGTATCAGCAGGGAAAGACGCCGGAAGAAATGGCGTTTTTTCTTCAAAAAGAATACGGTACTACCGGAAAGGGTTTTGAATTTGACGGAAAACAGGTATCGGTATGGTTTGATGAACAGGGAATGAGCATCGGATATGGGACATCTGCGTTGGAATATCCTGTAGCTACCATGAGTTGGCAGGAAGTAGAAAAGGAAATACGTTCACAGGTGGAAACTGGCACTTACATGGGAGCAAATGAAGCCTATCTCGTGGATGAAAGCGAACGTGATCGTCTTGCAAATCATATTTTTTTCTTTTTCCGTGATGGGATTGGAGAAATGCCGGAGGAACTGGAGCTGAAACTTAGTAATTATCCGGATGCTCATTCAAGACTGGTGGAATTATTATCAACGCCGGAAGGAGTGGAACTTGTTGCATCTGATATGGACAAAGCATTACAGCAGATTGAAAGCGGAGAGAAGGAATTTCGTTTTCGTTCCGTAATATCAAAGGAGGAGCTTAGAGCAGAACTTGATAATCTGCTTTTGGAAAAGCAAACCTTTCCTACTTCTGATAATGTGGAGATTAAGAAAGAGGATTTTATCACACAGGATGAGATAGACCACAGGCTTGGAAGGGGAAGCGGGTTTGCACATGGCTCTTTCCGAATCTATGATTATTTTAAGGAGGGGCATGACAGCAAGGAGGCAGTTGCTTTCCTTAAAAACGAATATGGAACAGGAGGCAGTTCCCCGGCACTTGTTGGAACTGACAGAAGTAATGAAAATCATGATGCAAAGGGTATCAAGTTGGAGAAAGGCAGTATCATGGAGCCTTACACAGAGGTACTTTTATCATGGAATGTAGTAGAAAAGCGTATCCGGAAACTGATTGAGGAGGATAGGTATTTATCTCCAGAAGGGAAAGAAGCCTATGCTGCGTATAAAGAAGATGAAGCCAGAAAGGCTATGCAGAAAGCACAGGAGAAAATGGAACGTGACACAAAAGTTTCCTGCAAAGAAGCAATAGAAAAAGCGATTGCGGAGAAGTTTGACGGATACCGACTGCCAAAGGAAACTGCGGAAGATGTTATTCGTGAATATGGAAGCGAAAGAGTTGCTTATGTACTTGCCAATACTGTTATGCACCTTAGTCATGATGGCAGATTTTCACCGGATAACAAGGAATGGGCAAAGGAAATCGAGCCTTATGCCATGATTGAAAACAGGGATTTGATTGTGACTTCCCATCCTGCTGTATTAAACGGATTTATCAACCAGACAAGAAGATATATTGAGCATGAGAAGAAACTTGCAGCACAAGCGGCAGAAGAAAACACTGTTACCATTGACGGACAGAACTGCATACAGGTTGATGAATGGAAGTCCGGGGAGGACACCTATCTGTTGGGCAACGCCACAGAGGATAGTGGGTTTTATTATGCAGAGGTAAATGGAGATACCCATATAGAATATGACCATAAGCCGGACAGGGCAGAGATTGAAGAAGATTATCTGAACATCATGGCAGAGAGGGATATTGACCGCCATGAAGCAGAAGTTTTTGCACGATTTGAGGGCAGTGATGATAGTCCGGAACAACCTTGGGTGGCAGAAGCTGTGCAGGACACTTCTGGACAGGATGTCCAAAAGTCAGAACCACAGATTGACAGATCAAATGCAGTCAATTTCCGTATTACGGATGATGCTCTTGGTATTGGCGGGGCAAAGGAAAAATTCAGAAGGAATGTGGATGCAATCCGCACGCTGGAGCAGATAGAAAGTGAAAACCGTCTTGCAACACCGGAGGAACAAAAGATTTTATCACAGTATGTCGGCTGGGGCGGTTTGGCAGATGCCTTTGATGAAAGCAAAAGTGCCTGGTCGGGAGAATACCGGGAATTGAAGAAACTGTTATCGGATGCGGAGTATGCTTCCGCAAGGGAGAGTACCTTAAATGCCCACTATACAAGCCCTGTGATTATCCGTAGTATTTATGAAGCACTGGAGAACATGGGCTTTGAAAAAGGTAATGTTTTAGAGCCGGCAATGGGTATCGGAAATTTCTTTGGTATGCTGCCGGAGAAGATGCAGGAAAGCAGGCTTTATGGAGTGGAGCTTGACGGGATTACCGGAAGGATAGCAAAGCAGCTTTATCCGAATGCGGATATTAAAATCACAGGTTTTGAAAAAACGGATTATCCCAATGATTTCTTTGATGCTGCAATCGGAAATGTGCCATTCGGACAGTACAAGGTGGCTGATAAACAGTATGATAAAAACAATTTCCTGATACATGATTATTTCTTTGCAAAGACATTGGATAAGGTTCGTCCCGGTGGTGTGGTTGCCTTTGTTACTTCTAAAGGAACTATGGATAAGAAAAGCCCGGAGGTCAGAAAGTATCTTGCACAGAGGGCAGAGCTTCTCGGTGCAGTCAGACTTCCGAACACGGCATTTAAGGAAAATGCAGGAACAGAAGTCACTTCCGATATCTTATTCTTAAAGAAGCGTGACCGTGTGATGGACTTGGAGCCGGAATGGGTGCATTTGTCAGAAGATGAGAACGGCATTGCCATGAACAGTTATTTTGTTCAGCATCCTGAGATGATTGTAGGAAAAATGGAAATGGTCAGCGGACCATATGGTATGGAAAGTACCTGTATGCCCGATACCACAAGACCATTTGCAGAGCAGTTAAAGGAAGCGGTAAGCCGTATTGATGGGGAGATAGAAGCTGTAGAAATGGATGAACTGGCAGACGAGCTTGCCGATGCCACTATTCCGGCAGACCCGGATGTAAAGAATTACAGCTATACGCTTGTGGACAATAAGGTATATTACCGGGAAAACTCCATTATGAAGCCTGTGGATATGACGGAAACCATGCAGGAGCGTATTAAGGGGATGGTGGGTGTCCGTAAATGTACGCAGGAACTTATCAATTTGCAGTTGGAAGAATATCCCGATAGCGCAATCAAGGAAAAACAGGCAGAACTCAATACGCTGTATGATGCTTTTTCCAACAAATTCGGTTTAATCAATTCACAGATCAACAAGAGAGCTTTCAATCAGGACAGCAGTTATTGCCTGCTGTGTTCTTTGGAAAAGCTGGACGATGAGGGCAATTTCAAGGGCAAGGCTGATATGTTCACGAAGCGTACCATTAAGAAAGCGGAAGTCGTTACAAGCGTGGATACGGCAAGTGAAGCACTGGCGGTGTCTTTATCGGAAAAGGCAGGAATAGACCTTGACTATATGGCAGGTCTGCTTATGGACAAAGCTGACTATATGGACAGTGAAAAATATGATAAGATGCTTGGAAAAATCAAGGAGGAGCTGACAGGCATTATCTTTCAAAATCCTGTGACGGACAGATGGGAAACAGCGGATGAGTATTTAAGCGGAAATGTACGTGATAAGCTGGAAACTGCAAAGGTTTATGCCGAGAACCACCCGGAATATGCCGTAAACGTGCAGGCACTTACACAGGTACAGCCGAAAGAACTGGATGCTTCCGAGATTGAGGTGCGTATTGGTGCCACATGGATTGATCCGAAATATATCGAGAATTTCATGAGGGATACTTTTGAAACACCACATCATCTGTTTGACCGGAACATTGTAGGTATTCAATATTCCGATGTCACCGGACAATGGAACGTAAAGGGAAAAAATGCGGATTATGGAAATGCCCTTGCAAACGTAACCTATGGAACCAGCCGGAGAAATGCGTACCAGATTTTGGAGGATTCCCTTAATCTGAAGGACAGCCGTGTGTATGACACCATAGAGGAGGATGGCAAGGAAAAGAGAGTCCTGAATAAGAAGGAAACTACCATAGCGAGCCAGAAACAGGAAGCCATAAGGGAAGCATTTAAAGACTGGGTATTTCGAGATCCGGAACGCAGGCAGGTACTTGTGGAAAAATATAACCGTCTTTTCAATTCCACCAGACCGAGGGAATATGACGGTTCACATCTGAAATTCCCCGGCATGACACCGGATATTGAGCTGAAGCCACACCAGAAAAATGCGGTGGCACATGTGCTTTACGGGGATAATACACTGCTTGCCCATTGCGTGGGAGCAGGAAAGACCTTTGAAATGACAGCGGCGGCTATGGAGAGTAAGCGGCTTGGCTTATGCCAGAAATCATTATTTGTCGTACCGAACCACCTTACGGAGCAGTGGGCAAGTGACTTTTTACGATTGTATCCCGGAGCGAATATCCTTGCAGCTACAAAGAAAGATTTTGAGCCTGCCAACCGGAAGAAATTCTGTTCCAGAATTGCCACAGGGGATTATGATGCGGTCATTATCGGTCATTCGCAGTTTGAGAAAATCCCACTTTCACAGGAAAGACAGATTGCCATTATAGAACGCCAGATTGATGAGATTGAACTTGCCATAGAGCAGGCAAAAGCCGACAATGGGGAACGATACACCATTAAGCAGATGGAAAAATCACGGAAGTCTTTGCAGACAAGGCTCGAGAAACTAAACGATACATCAAGGAAGGACAACGTGGTAACTTTTGAGCAGCTTGGTGTGGACAGGCTCTTTGTGGACGAGTCACATAATTATAAAAATCTGTTCCTTTATACGAAAATGAGGAATGTGGCGGGTATCGCACAGTCGGAAGCACAGAAGTCCTCGGATATGTTTGCAAAGTGCCAGTACCTTGACGAGCTGACAGGTGGAAAAGGCGTTACCTTTGCAACAGGTACTCCGATTTCCAACAGTATGACAGAGCTTTATACCAATATGCGATACCTTCAGTATGGTACGCTGCAGAAACTGGGACTTGGTCATTTTGACAGTTGGGCATCATCTTTTGGCGAAACACAGACCGCCATAGAGCTTGCACCGGAGGGCTATACTTTTTTAAGATGATGATAATCGTCTTTTTTAAATTACAAGATTACATAACGAAAGGAGGTTAAGAGAATGTCAAGGACTTCAAAAATTACCGCACTTTATGAGCGTTTATCAAGGGATGATGACCTTACTGGCGAGTCAAATTCAATTATCAATCAAAAGAAATACTTGGAAGATTATGCCCGTAGAAATGGGTTCGGTAACATTCGACATTTTACGGATGATGGTTTTTCGGGTGTGAATTTCAATCGCCCCGGCTTTCAAGCGTTGATTAAGGAAGTAGAAGCAGGCAATGTCGCAACAATCATTGTTAAAGATATGAGCCGATTAGGGCGAAATTATCTGCAAGTTGGCTTTTATACGGAAGTTTTATTTCCACAGAAAGATGTTCGTTTTCTTGCAATAAACAACAGTATTGATAGTGATAATGCTTCAGATAATGACTTTGCCCCGTTCTTGAATATTATGAATGAGTGGTATGCAAAAGACACAAGCAACAAAATCAAGGCTGTATTTGATGCCCGTATGAAAGATGGAAAGCGTTGTAGTGGTTCAATTCCTTATGGCTACAACCGATTACCAACCGACAAACAAACACTTGTGGTTGATCCTGTGGCTTCTGAGGTGGTAAAGTATATCTTTCTGCTTACAAATGATGGTAAAAGTCCAAGAGAAATTGCAGAAATACTGACCGAAGAAAAGGTTTTAATCCCAGCAGCACACGCTAAAGAATATCACCCCGAACAATATAACGGAATAAAGTTTGCAGACCCTTGTATTTGGAGTGTATCAAGCGTTAGAAAGATTTTAGACAGACAGGAATATCTTGGACATACTGTTTTGAGAAAGTCTGTCAGCACGAATTTTAAGCTGCATAAGAGAAAAAGTACCGATGAAGAAGAACAATATGTGTTTTATAACACTCACGAGCCTATCATCTCGCAAGAACTTTGGGACAGTGTGCAAAGAAGAAGGCAACGAGCAAACAGAACAGCTGCAAGAGGTACACATACCAACCGATTAAGCGGTTATCTATATTGTGCGGATTGTGGCAGAAGATTGACCTTACAGACACATTACAGCAAAAAAGACCGTTCCTTACAATATTCTTATCGCTGTGGTGGATATGCCAGCAGAGTAAACTCCTGTACGGCTCATTCAATTAGTGTTGATAATGTAGAAGCCTTGATATTATCAACAGTAAAACGCTTTTCAAGGTTTGTTCTGAATGATGAAGAAGCCTTTGCAAAGGAACTGCAAGCACTTTGGAATGATAAGCAAGCGGATAAGCCGAAACAAAATCAATCAGAACTGCAACGCTATCGTAAGCGATATGATGAACTGACTACCCTTATTCGTGGCTTGTATGAAAATCTTATATCGGGATTGCTGCCCAAAAGACAGTATAAGCAACTAATGAAGCAATATGATGATGAGCAGGCAGAACTGGAAACAAAGATTGAAGCGGTGGAACAAGAACTTGCCGAAGAAAAAGTAAATAAGGTTGATGTGAAGCATTTTATATCGCTGATACGCAAGTATAAAGAACCGACTGAAATCTCTGATTTGATGTTCCACGAACTCATTGACAAGATTGTTGTTTATGAAGCAGAGGGAGTGGGAAAATCCCGAACACAAAAAGTAGATATTTATTTCAACTATGTTGGGCAAGTAGATATTGCCTATACGGAAGAAGAACTTGCCGAAATAAAGGCACAGGAAGAACAGAAAGAGATAGAGCGATTGGCAAAACAGCGTAAGCGAGAAAAAGCCTACCGAGAGAAACGAAAAGCGAAGAAAATCGCTGAGAATGGTGGTGAAATCGTTAAAAAGAAAGTATGTCCTCATTGTGGGAAGGAATTTACCCTTGCAAGCAACCGACAGATTTTCTGCACAAAGGAGTGCTGCAACCAAGCAAGACAGGACAAAGTAAAAGCTGACAGAGTTGCAGAAAAAGGCGATCACTATTATCGTCAGCGTCAATGCGAGGTGTGTGGCAGTATTTACTGGCCTACACACAGTCAGCAGAAATTTTGTTCTGAGAAATGCAAAAAGATAAACCACAATAAGAAAACCTTGGAGTTTTACCATAAGAAGCAAAAGGAGAAAGCACAATGCAAAGATTTATCACAGGTGAAAGAACTGGTATCCAGTACGAACTCATCGGAGATTACTACTATCCCTGCTTGATGATGGAAGAACCGCCTACCCTCTCAAAATACGGAAGAATGAGAGAACGATATTTAAGAGAACACAGAAAAGCATTCTATTTTATTCTGCTTGCAAGTGGAAAGTTAAATGAACATCTTATTCAAATTGACACTTCGGCGTGTAATATGGCGGAGCATCTGATAAGGGAAATGGCTGCAAGGCAAGGTGTGACGGAAAAGCTAAAGTCTGAGGATATGATGGGATGGATAGGATTGATGAATAACATTCAAGCCTGTGTAGATGAAATTGTACTGAATGATATTGTGTATTCATAATGAAATACCAACCGAAAGGAAACTGCTGTCAACTGATGGCAGTTTTTCTTTTTCGGGAAGTATTCAAGAAGTCATTAAGTCGTGAGTATGGTCGAAGCGGACTATAAGTATAAAAAAATAGTATTCTATTAGGCTGTGGAGGTAGAAAATTTCTTCCATTCTTTATTATGATGAAGTATAATATTAGCAAGAAATTTGAATTTTGCGGAGAGGAACAAGTTTGATGAAAGAGGTAATATTCTATTAAAATATGGTACAAAGGAGTTTTATGCACTACCGGCACATATTGTGATATGGGAGAAGATAAACCTGACTATTTGTATTTAAGAGAAGAAGGAGGAGGATTTTGGTATGCAGAGAAATAAATCAAATGAAATAGCAAGAGATATAATTAGAACAGCCAAGGAAACATTTAATGAAAAGATAAATAATATAACTCTTTTTAATCTTACAGATGAGCCATATAAAATGTTTAGTATAAAATGTACGATATATAATTATTTTGTGCTTGTATTCAATTATGATAGAGGGCATTTTGGATGTAATATAGTGTGTGGAGATGATGCTATTGCGTTACCAAATGATAGAGAGTGGGATAATGATTGTGATTTTGCTGCATTTTGGAAAAATGTAGATGAGCAGATAAGATTACGAATACCAGATAAATATTTGCAGGCATATGGTTGGTTATAAATTTAATTATGTCTCCACATATAATGGTCTCACAAATTATGTGATGATAAAGGAACGATAAATCTCAGTTTGTAGAACTGTGTTAAATCATAAAATCACAATGTTAGGAGGAATCTTATTATGGATTTAATGCAAATAAAAATAGCAAAAGATGAGCAAATTGTATCATACATTAAACTCATCAGAGAATATGATAAATCCATGTCTATGAGCCATATAAAACAGAAAATAGAGTCGAACGATTTTGTAGTAACAAATGATACTAATGATTACGATGTTGTAGATGAGATAAACGGAATAGATAAGAATAGAGCGTTTAGAGAATTGATTAGGAAACTGCAAAGAGCAGGTGCAGAAACAACTATTTATTATAATGGGCGAATTATTTCATTGGAATTTTTAGATAATTGGTTGAATTCTATGGACGAAATAAAAAAGGAAGTCGAAAATGATATAGATAGAGAAGTTTATGAGTGTTAAATCATAAAATCACATTGAGGTGGCAATTATGCGATATAAAAAAATTGTATTGAGTATTATAGCAAGTGTGCTTTGTTTAGGGCTATTAAGTGGCTGTGGTGGTTATTCTCATGATTTTAATTCAAGTGAAGAAGCACAAAAATATGTATTAGCAAAATTAAAGGACAAATACAATGAAGAATTTACCATTAAAGAAGTGAAGAAGTACAAAGAAGAAAAAATTGGATTGAATTGGATTAGCGTAGAAGTTTCTAGTAAAGAAAATTCTTCTCAAACTGCTACTGTATATGCACGAAATACTGGACTTTTTGAGGATAGTTATCATGTTTATTACTATTCTGATGAAATAGAAGAACTTGCAACTCCTTTATTTCAAGATAAGCCTTTCATAAGAAATTATCAACTTGAAGTACAAGGGCATACAACAACGACAGAATGGAATGGTAAGGAAAGTGTAGAAGAATATCTGAAAAAAAGAGAATATGAAATAGAAACAAGTATATATCTTAATGAGGGAAAAACGGACGAGGAATATGCAGAAGAAATTTCCTATATCATGCAGGAAATTGTAGAAAGTGATTTGGTTTTTAATATTTCAGTATATACAAATGATGATAACATTATTTTCTATTCTCTACCGGAACAGCACAGTCAACCAGATGTAGAAGCGATTTTAGAAAAAATGGAAGATGTGAGAAGCTTACAAGAAACAAAAGAAGATTACAAAGAATGGAAAAAACAAAATCAAAATAATGAAAAAGATTAAGAAAAAAATATCTTGCTTTGACATTAACGCATAAGAAACATATCAGTAAGTAAGATTGAAAGAAAGGGTATTGGGAAAACGGATATGGCAATCATTATTTATATACTAACGATATTGTTAGCAGTTGCAACATTCTTTATTATTAAGAATAAACGCTATAAAGTTGTACCGCTTGTTAGTTGGGTTATTATTATATTTTTTATCGGATGCGTATTTATTTCGATAGTATCTTTATTTGTTCCATATGGAGAAATATTGGTATTACCTTTAGGAAGTATTGTCTTGGGGTTTGTAGTTATCTTAGCTGCGTTTAACGATTTTTATTCTTTAATAAGATGTAAAGATAAGATAGAAGGTATTTATCGTGGCTATAACACCTATTACGGAGGAAATGGAGTTTCTACCCAAGCACCTGTTTTTGAATATATGTATAATGGAATACAGTATCACGAACAGACAACACAAAATATCTCATATAAGCTTTTAACGCAAAATATGAGGGATGGAGATACTTACAGTATCTATGTTGATCCGAAACATCCAGCAGTGTTCATTCTTCAAAAAAAGATTAAAGTGAGTGCTATAATTACAGTTGTATTTGGAATTATATTTTTTTCAAGTGGCATTGCTACACTATGTGCAATTTTCCCTATATTTTGGAGTATCATAAAATAAGTTAGTAAAAAACATCGTAGAAATACGGTGTTTTTTGTTACTCTAAACCCACAATTTAATACATAACCACAGGTTCGTACAAAATATCTTGTGAGAATTTTGAAAGGCTTAGAATGGGATATATGCCCTATTTACGCCCCGAAAAATGACACAAACAAGGCTTAGTATCTTTACCTGTGGTTTTTTATTTTCGCCACGAAAGGAGGTGGTATGCCCCAAAATGAGAATGTGCAGGAACAAGAGTGGGTGTTGTTTCTGCATAAGTGAACTTGTGTTACCCACAAATTTAATTGAAAAGGAGAACGAAAAATTATGAAACAAACGGAAAATGAAATGAATGTAAGTGTACCTCTTGAAGTTATCAAGGCAAGTGAAATTGAACCAAAAGAAGTAAAATGACTTTGGTATCCGTATATCCCTTTTGGTAAAGTTACACTTTTGCAGGGTGATCCTGGCGATGGAAAAAGCAAGTTAATGCTTTCAATCGCTGCCCTACTTTCAAAAGGAGAACCACTTCCCTTTACTGACACAGACGAAACAGAGCCTATGACGATTATCTATCAGACAACGGAAGATGATGCCGATGATACAGTAGTCCCTCGTTTCAATGCTGCGGGTGGGATTGGAGAAAACCTTATCTTTATCAAGGAAGATGTAAAGTCCTTGTCTTTTGGAGATAACCGCATTGCTGAAGCGATCGAAAAGTATCACGCAAAACTTTTAATTCTTGATCCGATGAGTTCCTATATTGGCGAAGATTGTTCAATGAATAATGCTAACGAAACACGAGCAGAGTTTAATCATCTAATCGCCGTTGCAAAAGATACTGGCTGTGCGATTGTGATTATCGCTCATATGAACAAGATGAAAGACACCAACCCACTATATCGCACGAATGGTTCTATTGATATTGCAGGAGCAGTAAGAAGCATTATTGCAATCACACGCACACCGAACAAAGAAGCACCATCAGAAAGATATATGGTTCAAGTAAAATCAAACCTTGCCCCAACAGGTTCAGCAATTCTATTTGAGGTTGCAGAAAAAGGAGTGAACTTTATCTCTGAAATGGAAATGACAGCAGAGCAAGCATTCCAGTCCCTTGCCCCTAAAATGGGTAGACCAAACGAAAAGGAAGTAAAGGCAACAGAAATGATCTTGGAAATGCTGAAAGATGGCGAAATGCTTACCTCGGAATGTGAGGAAAAATTAGAAGCCGCAGGGTTCAAGAAATCGACCATTAAAAAGGCAAAGATGAAAGCCGGTGCTCTTTCAAAAAAGGTAGGCTTTCAATGGTACTGGTACTTGCCGGTGGGCGATAAGCCGAATGAATAAAAGTAGACTGTCTGCTGATGGGACAGTCTATTTTTGTGAGAGAGGTATCAAAGGAGGTCAAGGGGGAACACCCTTGCCCACGACATCTTTGCAGACGAAGTCTGAAAGTGTCATAGTGGGTTACACACATTCAAAGAATGTTGTGTAATGGCTTCGCCCTGCTGAGAAAGGAGAGTCAAAATGGCAAAAAACAGTAAGGTAGATATGAGTTGTGCAAGAGTAAAAAAGTATACTTCTTCAGATGTAAGCAAAGCAGAAAGGCATAACGAACGCAAGAATGAAACCTATGAAAATATGAATGTGATTGCGGAGCGAATACCCTATAATGTGCATTTCAAAAAACCGACTTTCCCAACCTATATGGAACAATTAAAGCAGATGGAACAGGACGGAAAAGTATCACTTCGAGGATTGAGAAAAGACGCTACCCTTTTCAATGAGATTGTGATTGATGTGAACACAATGTACTTTGAGCGTAATGGTGGCTATGAATATGCAAAGCAGTTTTATGAAGAAGCATTTCATTTTATCGAAGAAAAGTTTGGTGCTGATAATGTAATATCGGCAGTTATGCACGCTGATGAAATCAATTTGGCAGCAACAGAGGACTTAGGAAAAGAAGTTTATCACTATCATCTTCACGCTATGGTTTTACCAGTAGTAGAAAAAGAAATCTTGTGGAGCAAGCGTTGTAAAGACCCCGAACTAAGAGGAACAGTCAAAGAGGTAGTCAATCAGATCAGCCATTCAAAGAAATGGAAGTCAGATATTCCACTGGTTGATGAAAAAGGCAATCCACTTTTACGAAAGAATGGAAAGCCGATGTTTCGAGCTTCATACAGCATACTGCAAGATGAGTTGTTCAACCATATGACAGAGAAAGGGTTCAAAGGTTTTCAGCGTGGAGAATACGGAAGTACAGCCGAACACCTAACTTCCCTGCAATATCAAATCAAACAAGATACACAGCGTTTAGATAAGTTGCAGCAGCGTATTCAAAAGGAGCAAGTGAAATACAAATCATCTCATCAAATCTTCAAAACCTATAATGAGATTGATAGTATGGGACAGAAAACCTTTACCGGCAAAATGGCAATATCCAAAGAAGATTATAAAGAACTGACCATACTTGCAAAGGAGGGTATCACAAGCAGAGCAGAGATAAGAAAGTTGGAGGAAGATGTCGGTTATTATCAACAACGCTACTACAACACTGCCAACGCACTTGAAAATATGAAAAGCAGATACAACGAACTGAAAGAAAAATGCAGACCATTTCTTCAAGCGTTGGATCATTTCCCCGAAGTTGCTAAACTTTTTACAGAAAAAGTGAAGCAGCTTTTTTCTTTTAAGGAAGCACAGGAACGAGCCGAAAAAGAAGCAAGGGAAAAAGAAAGACAGGAGCGTATCAAGGCACGAAGAAAGAAGCGAGGTATGGAAAGATAAATCTTTAATATAGATGAAGGCAATCAAATAAAAACTGATTGCCCTCATCTAATAAGGATAGAAAACACAGGAGCAGTATGGTAAAATGAGGATAACAAATTTGTAAGAACAATATTATTCATAGTTAAGAGGAGGCGAAATGATGAATGGACAAATGTTTCAAATTGCATCTATTGTAGCGGCGAGCAAAAAAGCGTTGCAATTATCAGAACCAATTAGATTTTCACCATTAGAATATGAGAATAAAATTGAATTTGTCTTTTTACCTCAAAAGAAATTTTTTAGGACAGAAAAATATACTGCTTCTAATGTTTCATTGTGGTTTGAACAAATAAAGAAAAATGGGATACAGGATATAAAGTTGCTATGTCCATATTCAGTGAAGGATAGACAATTTTTAGGATTTTCAAATACAACAGAAAGTTCCATTTTGTGTTTTTACAAAAACGGAAAAGTAACATACTTTACTGCTGATTGGCAATTTGACTCTGTGCAAAAAAAATGGAATATTCTATATTCAGAGCATGAGTGGACTAACCCACCATCAAAAAAACCATATTTTGAGAATAACATTAACTCATTTCGAGATGTATTATTATCGATTAAAGAATTGGCTGAAAAAATAGAGTGTGAAAATTTTGCTAATATTTTTACTTCTGCTATAAACCTTTTAGATGGCTGTAACGAGTATCCAGATGAAAAGTTTGGTTTGAGTTTACCACCAATTCCACAGCAAAATCTTCAAATGTTCGAAGCTGCAAGTGTTTCAGATGTTTTTGGAGCAATGGGTTCGTGGAATGATAGCCCAGCATATATGGCTCACAAAAAAGGGTTATCTGAAGAATACGAAACGCTGTCTTCTGAGTTATTAAAAAATGTAAGACTTGCTATTTTATATGCCATAAATGAATGGTAAGATTATAAGTCTGTAGTTCATATATACAAAATTCAGTTTGTAGGACTTAATAACAAATAAATAATTGCTACTTTTAATGTAGTATCACCGAGCGGGAAAGCCATAAAAGGTCTTCCTGCTTTTCTTATGCCTAAATTTGTAAATGGAAAGTCATTTATAGTCTGCTTCGACCATACTCACGACTTAATGACTTCTTGATATGTTCAAATGAAATGTAATGATTTTGTAGGCGTTCTAAGTGAAATGCCCTGCAATCTAAATAAAAAAGGAGGATCAAGCTATATGAAAGAGCATAATTGTTCTTATTCAACACGAATAGGAAAAACAACTTTTATTGTAAATGTGAAACAATCAGAAACTGCCCAAAAGCCTTTGAATATATTGTTTCAAGAGATTTGTAAGCACGAAGTATTGGAAGATTGTTCGGCAGATAAATCATCAATTTTAGAAAACCACAAAAAATCATCTTGACAAAGTCAATCCCGAGGGAACCGGATACCGGGCAAAAACAAGGTTTGCGAAATTCTTCAACCTGCCGGAACTGATTGCACTTTTTAAGGAGAGTGCAGATATTCAGACACCGGATATGCTAAATCTTCCTGTGCCGGAAGCAGAATATGAAAGTGTGGTGTTAAAGCCGAGTGAATACCAGAAAGATATGGTGGCTTCCCTTGCAGAACGAGCCGAAGCAGTGCGTGACAGAATGGTACAGCCCCATGAGGATAATATGCTGAAAATTACCAATGACGGCAGAAAGTTGGCACTGGATCAGCGGCTTATCAACGATATGCTTCCTGATGATGAAAACTCAAAGGCAGCAGCCTGTGTGGAAAAAGCATTTGAAATATGGGAGCAGACGAAGGAACAGAAGTCTACGCAGCTTATTTTCTGCGATTTGTCAACACCGAAGGGAGATGGCACTTTTAATGTATATGAGGATATCAAAAAGAAGCTGATGGAAAAAGGTGTGCCAGAGAATGAAATTGCCTTTATCCATGATGCAAATACGGAGCTTAGGAAAGCGGAGCTGTTCGGAAAAGTAAGAAGCGGACAGGTTCGCTTTTTGCTTGGTTCCACGCAGAAAATGGGAGCCGGAACCAACGTGCAGGACAGACTCATCGCATTACATCATCTGGATGTACCGTGGCGTCCTTCTGACATAGAACAGCAGGAGGGGCGTATTTTAAGGCAGGGAAACCTTAATCCGAAAGTAAAGATTTTCAGGTATGTGACGGAAGGAACCTTCGATTCGTACAGTTGGCAGCTTATCGAGAACAAGCAGAAATTTATCGGTCAGATCATGACAAGCAAATCTCCGGTACGAAGCTGTGAGGATGTGGATGAAGCGGCACTTACCTATGCAGAGGTCAAAGCACTTGCAACGGGCAATCCCTACATCAAGGAAAAGATGGACCTGGATATACAGGTATCGAAGCTGAAGCTGATGAAGGCAAACCATACAAGCCAGAAGTACAGGCTGGAGGACAACATCACAAAGCACTACCCACAACAGATAACTATTTTAAAGGAACGTATCAGTGGTATGCAGGCGGATATTCAGACTGCAAAGGAAAATCTTCCGGCAGATAAAGAGCAGTTTACCATGAAAGTCGGGGATAAGCTCTACACAGATAAAAAAGAAGCCGGAACTGCTCTTGTGGAAATGTGCAAAGAGATAAAGAGTGTCAATGCCCCGGCAATGATAGGCGAGTATGCGGGCTTTAAAATGTCTGTATCCTTTGATTCTTTTAATCACAAATTTGTAATGAATGTCAAAGGACAGTTATCCCATAATCTGGAAATAGGTTCTGATCCGCTTGGTAATATCGCCCGTATCAATCATGCACTGGAGTCCATGACAAAAGAGCTTGCAGAAGCAAAGACCAAATTGGACAATGTGGAGCATCAGCTTGAAACGGCAAAGGTGGAAGTGCAGAAACCTTTTGCACAGGAAGTGGAGCTGGCAGAAAAGTTAGACCGTCTGTCTGCCTTAAATGCCCTACTGAATATGGATGAAAAGGGAGATGATGGGATTGGTATGGATGATGAGCTGGAAGTACTAAAGAGTGAAAAAGAGGTTGCAGATCGTCAGGCGAAGAATGTTCAAATAGCAGAAAAAATAGTGAACATAGCGAAAGATAAGGACTTTAGACAGTATGTAGATGCACCTTCAGCAAGAGTATCACTAAAGGCGAAGCTGGAGGCAATGAAAGAAAAAGTTGTTGGAGAAGATACAGAAAAGTTTATGTCGCAAAAGGTAAAACGGAAAGAAGAAATACTATAAATGATACCGAGGACAGATGTTGTATGAGGAGTACAGGGTCTGTCCAAAATGGTTCTATTTAGAGTGCGTGAAACAGCATGAATTGGTAGTACAAAAGTGCAGAGAACGAGCGTTGTATGTTGACTTATTGTATTCAATAAGGTATGATTAATGTGGAGGATTGGATGATGGATATTGTGAGTGTATTTGCGGATAATCTTAGAAAATATCGAAAAGAAAAGGGATTATCACAAGAAAAATTTGCAGAAATGACAGGGTTGCATCGAACATATATTAGTGCAATAGAAAGAAAGAAAAGAAGTATAGCCTTGGATAATGTTCAAAAAATAGCAGATGCATTAGAAATAGACACATATTTGTTATTTATTCCGAATGATGGAAAGTTAGAGTGTGGTAGGAGGAAAGACGCAAAAGATGAATCTCGTAAAAGATTATAAGCAGTATTTCACTCCTGACAAATTGGCAGCATATATGGTAAGTATTATTCCAGATGATACGATTGAAGCAGTAGTAGATTTATCTATGGGAGAGTGTGGCTTATTAGAGGAAGCGAAAAAACGTTGGTCAAATGCTGAATTGTATGGAGCAGATATAGATAAAGAATTAATAAAGAAAATTAATAAAAAGAGTCCGTATATAAAGACTTTTCACGGAGATAGTTTGTCAGCTAAGCTCGGAAACTGGAAAAGTTATAATGAAATAGTGAAGAGTAGAGGATTTGATTTGGCTATAGCAAATCCACCTTTTAATTTTTATGACCAAGCTACAGTAAGGATTAATGAAAGTGAGAAAAGGGCATTGCCTATAGAAATTCGTTTTCTATTAAAGTATATCGATATAGTGAAAGATAACGGATATATATGTATTATTTTACCTTATGGTTTTTTGTCATTAGACACATATAAAAATTTACGAACACAATTACTGAAAAAAGTTACTATTATTAAAGTAATAAAAATTTTTGAAAAATGTTTTGAAAAAATTGATGCAGATACTTGTTTGATTTTGATGAAGAAGAAAAATGAAGAAAAGAATATTCAAACAGAAATACTCATAGAATATTTAGATAGCAATTACAAGTTGTCTAATAGACAAACAGCTTTGGTAAATGAAGTTGATAGATGGGATTTAGAGTATCAACACTTGTTAAATGAAACCAATATAATTATGAGCAGTACAGGATTTGAAAGAGATGTTTTGGCAAATTACATAAAATCATGTAGGAGAGGAAAGACTATTACAAAAAATAGGGAATTCTTGGTAGATAAAGGAGTAAGATTTATTCACACAACAGATGTTAAAAAACTATATATTACAAATGAAAATAAGCAATATGTATGCGATAATAGAGATTTTTTTGGAAATGCTGTGCTACATGAAAATGATGTACTAATTGGTCGAGTTGGACAAGGATGTATTGGTAAAATAGGGATAGTATCTAAACGGTACCCTAAGATGTTTTTTAGTGACTGCTTATTTGCAATTGAGACAAAAAATATTAATCCATATTATTTTACTCTTTTTTTAGCGTCTGAATTTGGACAGATGCAACTTAGGGGGCTTGCAAAAGGATCATGTAGCAAATATATTACACAGGAAGGATTATATAATATTCGTATTTTAGTTCCAGATAAAAAGGTGCAAGATTATTTTGGAAATAAATATAGAATGTTATTATCGAAACCAGGGCGTATAAATAAGGATAAATTATTCATTAATTTGTTAGATGAATTGAATGAAGTGATAAAAAAGAAGGAGTGACAGAAATGGCATGGTCATCTTATGCACACTTACCAAATAGAGAAGAAGAATATTGGGAAATTTTGTCTAAATTAAAGAATGGAATGAGTATTAGTGAGGTTGATCGTGTAATTGCTGAAGTTAAGGGGAAACAAAGAGTTCAACATCATTACAGAAGCAATCTTGCTAATATAGGTTTATTTGATATAGATAAAGGAATTATATATCTTAAATATGATGTCAATAAATTGGTAAGAAAGAAAAAGTATTTAAAAGAAGTATTATCACAATGCTTGGAACAATGTAAAAGTAAGGAAATCAGTGTTGTAAGGAACATAGTTTGTAAAGAAAAAACATATGACATATCAGTTGTAGCGGAATGTCTAGTGAACAAATATCCGGATATAGAAAAAAATAATTTTATAAGGTGGGTCAGACCTATTGTAAATATGTTTAAGATTATTGATGTTTTATCAGAAAATAAGGATAAAAAGCTGTTCACAAGTGAAAAATTTTTGCAGGATGCATATTTAAAGTTGACATCTAAATATGGAATTGTCGTTGCATTAGAAGAACTTGATATAGAATTAAAGAAAATAGACAGTAGCTACGATGTGGTAACTTTTGTGGAGAAGCTATTGTGTGACTTAAATATGAAGTTCAAAATTGAATTGCTTATGTTACCTAATTGGGCGACGAGTAATAAAGCATACGTTATAAATAAAGAGTACTATACACATATTAAAATAAAAGGTGATTTACTGGAGGGAATAATGAATGAAGAAAAAAATATCTGCAAATGATTGTAAAGCAATGTTTAATGACAAGTTCAGTAGTTTAACGATGAAAGAACTTGGTATTGAATTGAAGCATTTTTCAATGGGAACAGCTCCAGAAACTCCTTCTTTCTTGGTTAATCAAGACGAATTAAAAAAGAAAATCACAGAAAAGTTTTGTGATTTTTTTGACATAAATAAAGCGCAAGGATTAGAAGTAATGTTTTTAAGGAGCAATTATGGAAATGGTAAATCGCATTTTATAAGAACTATATATACATTTTTGAGCGAATATGAAAACGTTATAACAAGAAGAGTGTCATTGAAACAAGAAGAAACGGATTTGAAGAAAAAAATATTAGAGAGTATTAGCCAGAAAGTTATAAAAGAATGCGCAACATTTCTGATTTGTAGTGCAGAAGATGATGCTTTATCGGAAGAAGAAGCAGCGGTGTTAATGGCTGTTGAAGAAAAATATTCAATAGATGCTAATCTTGCAAAGCTACTATATGAAGCAGCAAGAAGTAGTGATGTTGTTCGCCAAGTGCAAGCGATAGCCATTCTAAAAGGAAATTATTTGTCGGAATATCTGAAAAACTTTGGCTGTAAGAAGCAGGAGTTAAATAGTGAATTTTATTATAATGTTATTAAATTAGTGTCAATATATTTGAGAAAAATAGATTACTATCTAGTAATTGTTTTTGATGAATATGAACATGTTTTTTCATGGAAAAGCGAAAAATATAGAAAAAATCTGTATGAGGATATTAAACTTTTCACAGATAACATTGGTACGTTTGGCAATATGTTTTTTGTATTTGCTGAAAGTGACTCTGTTGATAATGAGTCGGAAAGCTCAGATGACCCTGCATTTAAATCTAGAAAGGCAAATTTGACGTACCAAATTGCAGACATATCATCAGAAACGGAAGTTGAAAAACTATTTAGAATGATATTAAAAAGGTACGAAAAATATTATGATGTTTCTTTTAATGCATATATAGATGAAATGTTACAAATGGTTTATGATCATCCAATGGTTAGAGAAAAAACAAATTATAGGGGATATACTCAGGTCATTATGAGAGTTTTGGATCAGTTCCGCAATAAGCCGCCTAAAACAAAACGAGTAAAAAAGAACAACGATAGCAATAATCAGAATAAAAAAATGGAAGAAGCTGTAATAGATAGTATTGAAAAAGAAAAGTTTGATAAATGGAAAAAAGCAACATCTATTTCTAAAAAGACTATGTTATGTGAAATGCTTGAAGAGATGATAGAACGTTCAAAAGAAAGTGTAGTTTCTAAAAGCAAAAAACAGGGAGAGTATGTGACGCAAAAAAATCAATTGTTGAAAAGATATTATGTTATTTCAACAGATAATCCAAGCAAAAAGGATTTTGAAAAAAGATTAAGCAATTTGAAAAATTTTGTATCTGGTGGAGACGCAAAAAAATATATTTTATATCCGATCTCACAAGAAGATATAGCAGAAAACAGTAATATAAAAACTGTATTTTACAATGATAGTTCGGTAGAGAATGCTTTAAAAATGGTGTATGGAAATGAATTAGTAGAATGTGATATGGATGCATATTTATCAATATTGGATGTAAGGAGAAGTAATGCGAAGGATTGAAGTTGTTGAACAACCATGTGAAAGCGTTTTGTTTTCAATAGACAAAGTTGCGTTTAGATATAATCAAGAGAATAAAAAACAGATGATAAAATACCAGGTGGAGCTTGACTTGCCTGATTATAAAGCCATTGATGTTCGGCTTTTATTGGAAGATATTGATGAACACTTTGACTTTTTCTTAATGGCACCGGAAGAATTGATTGAATATATGAAGAAATATGAGGAGAGCAATAATCCGAATGATGAGTTTTTGTTTCATGATCTCAGAACGAAGTATGTAGACTTTATTAGAAATAGAATTGATGACGAAGGAAATATACAAGATGAGATTATCATCTTAGGATATAGTTTGCTTGATAAAAAGATATATTTAGTGATAAAAGCTTTTTCACTTAAAGGATTATCTGCTTTTTTACAAAAGCTAACAACATATTGTTTAAAAAACTCGATAAAAATGAAGACAGAAGATGATATTCGTTGGGTTGAATTAAAAGCGTATATGTTGGAAACCAATGAAGAAAAAAGCAATGGGAGTTATAAGGATTTTCTGAACAAAACATTGGTAAAGAGCAATTTTGAACGATTTCGTGAAATTTTTCAACAAATTGATAATGAAGGATATTTTGGAAAAAGTTTTTATGACAGAGTCATGTTTCAAAAGAGGAAAAATGAAGAGGGGAAAGAGATTCGTGTCCCTGTAAGTCAGGTTAGTAAATATTTCGCTCCATATTGGAAATATAATATTGATGTAAATAACAAAAGTAAGGATATTTTATGCCTTCATGACGAGATGCCAACTGATGAAAAAGTCGATGATTATGTGTATACGTTTAAGCCCAGTTTGATGCGGTATTATTTAAAAAACTGGTTTGAGGACTTTTCTGTAGAAATTATTAAGAAAATAGATATTGATGAATGTCGAGTAAAATACATATTGCCAGGGAAAAAATTTAATTTTTTTGCTGATGGAAATGAGGATAATACTAGAGAAATAGATGTTGTTTTAGGCGTGGAGAAAGAATCCTGTTTGAAACTCATTGCTATTGAATGTAAAAAAACTTTATCAAATAAAGAAATTCAAACAACGAATAAAAAATGTAGAGAAAAAGTAATTAATAGTGGAAATAATGTTTTTGATGCTTTTATACATATTGGTTGTTTCAAAGGTGATGTAGATTTTGATAAAAGAATAGAAGGATCACGGGAAAAGTATAAACAGTCAATTTTAGAAGGAACAGGTGGTAATATGGATGTTCCTTATTATGCGTTTGTGATTAAATCAATTGATGATTATGAAATGAAACTTGCTTATATATTGACTGATGTATTCAAAAATTGGTAAAAGAGATTTCCAAAACTATGCGATAATAGAAAAAATTTGTATAGTACATTTGGAGAGAGCAAAGTATTTTAATGAGGATGAAAACACTTAAGAGAAATCTTAGGTGTTTTTTATAAAAATTATTTGTAGCGTTGCGAGAAGAAAGGAGACGGGAGCTACTACAGAAAGCAAAGTGAATAAGAGCAGTAATGCTCAGCTATTTTTAATTGAATATTGAGATTATGTAAAGGCAGTCCATTGTGGGCTGCCTTTTGTCATGCAAAAAAATTGGAGGTTTACTATGGCAGATGAAAGAATAGAAAAGCAAAAAGTAAAAGAAATCACAGACAAGCTGGAGGAAGGATTAAAGGAACTTTTTGAGAGTGAAAAATACAAGTCCTATCTTTCCACTATGTCCAAGTTTCACAATTACAGTTTTAACAACACTCTTCTGATTGCGATGCAGAAGCCGGAAGCAACGCTTGTAGCCGGATATAAGGCATGGCAGAAGAATTTTGAAAGGCATGTGAATAAGGGAGAGAAAGCAATCCGTATTCTTGCTCCTGCGCCATATAAAATTAAGGAGGAGAGGGACAAGATTGATCCTGTGACCGGAGAAATGACCTTTGATGAGAATGGTATGCCACAGAAAGAGGAAGTAGAAGTTACCATTCCGGCATTCCGTGCAGTATCCGTTTTTGATGTATCGCAGACGGACGGTAAGCCCATACCGGAGTTGGAAGCACTGGAGCTGTTATCTACGGTGGAGGGGTATGAGGACTTTGTAAATGCCCTGATGTTTGTATCCCCGGTTCCGATTGGTTTTGAGGATATACCCGGTGATTCCAAAGGATATTACCATACAGAGGAAAAGCGGATCGCCATACAGGAGAACATGAGCGAAAGTCAGACTTTAAAGACAATGGTGCATGAGGTAGCACATTCTATGCTGCATAATAAAGAAGTCAATCAGGATATTTTGGCTCCTGCAAAGGACAGAAATACCAAAGAGGTAGAAGCGGAGAGTGTTGCCTATACAGTATGCCATCATTTTGGAATAGATACTTCGGATTATTCGTTTGGATATATTGCAGGATGGAGCAGTGGGAAAGATATGAAAGAACTGAAATCTTCTCTTGATACCATACGCCATATGGCTTCGGAACTGATCACCGGCATTGAAACACAGCTTCAGGAATTGCAGCTCAACCGGGAAATGGAACAGTCACAGAGCAAGGAAAGTCTTTTGCTGATACAGAATGATGCTCTGACAGAGTTCAGCTTAATCAATGTCCGTGGAATGGACAGGCAGGAGCTTATAGAAGTGCTTTCTGCAATGAATGAGGATGATAAATTAAGTATTCCGGCATATCTGGAAAGCAAAGGAGCCTGGACTACGGAATTTGGGAATGAACAGTCAGAGGAAGTTGAGGAGTACCACTTTGATGTCAGATACAATACCGATACAGGCGAGATAAAGGATATGAAGGCTGAAATGGAACTGGATAAAAGAGCAAAGGAGCCTATCGGAGCAGCACAGCTTTTATATGGTAACACAGATAAATACGGCATTTATCAGTTGAAGGATAACCCGGAGTTAAGACAGTTCCGATTTGAGGGTACAGAAAGTCTGAAAAGAATGGGGATTACAAAGGATAATTTTGATGCCGTTAAAATGGAAAATTATAACCTGATTTATGTGGGAGAATTATCCGAGTTGCAGGGACCGACACAGGGGGAAACACTGGAAGCGGTTTATGAAAAATTCAATATAGACCACCCGACAGATTATAAGGGACATTCTCTTTCAGTTAGTGATATTGTGGTGCTGCATCAGGACGGAGAGAATACGGCACATTTTGTTGATTCCTTTGGTTTTACTACCTTGCCGGAGTTCTTAAAGGAGCAGACACAAGCGTTAGAAGTTGCACCGGAAGATGTGTGGGATACTTCTGGACAGGATGTCAATCAATCTGTACAGCAGAATGGTTTAAAGCCAGAGCTGGAAAAAATGCAGGATATGGAAAACGGAGATGAAATCATTGATCTTGGAGATGAAAAGGAACAGGTGCTTGTAGAAATGAAGCAGTCCCTAAAAGGAGAACTGGAAACAGAGCTTGCATTTCAGATAGCAGACCGCTTCATCAGCATACAGGAGGTGGATGGCGGTTATGATTATTCCATTATGGGAGTTGAATATAAAGAGATTGACGGAGGGGTATATGACAATCCGGAAGTGAGCATTCGGGAAGCACTTCATGATATAGTGGATGATCTGAAATCAGAACCAGATCACAATGGTGCAAAGGGTAATATCAGTAAGGATGATGAACTGATACCGATTGATTATGATGGATTGATGGAAAAGGTGGAGGAAGCCAATCGTATTCGGCAGGAGAACACGCAAAGCAGTGTGGTGGCTGATTTTAAGGCAAAGACAGGGGAATTATTCCACGATATTAGTGAAATGAATCCGGAAGAAATCGAGGAAACTGTGAAATGCCATGTGCAGGCGAAGATTGAAGAGTATGATATTGATGCAACAATTGTAGATGTTGCTGTAACAGGAAGCAGATGCAGGGGATTAGAGCATGAAGGTTCTGACCTTGATGTGGTGGTGGAACTTTCCACAGCGGAACGGGAGGACGATTTATTTAATGCCTTTAATGAGGATGGACTTCATATCGGAGATGTAAAGGTTGACATCAATCCAATTACAGCCCAACGTACAGGTACGCTGGAATCCTATCTGCCACAGGTGGAAGAATATTTGGAGGGCGTCAGACAGGTAAGAGAGCAGGAAAAGGAGAGTGCAGAAGTAACTTTAACTGTTTCGGAATGTGGAGAATTTCATAATCTTGGTGAGTGTTATGAGAATATTCCTACGGTGGATGAAGCCATAGCAATTTGGAAGCAGATACCATCAGAGCGGATGAATGGTATTCCGGCAATCGGAATCAATATCCTAGGGAGAGGGGCGGAACCCTTCGAGAATTACGAGATTGATGTTTTATCTGGAAAGAGGATTGACCTTGGGGTTTTGGACTATGTTCCTGATATTAAAAACAATCCGCAGGCAATGGAAGTCATTACGGAACTGGTGGCTAAATTGCCCGATATGGAGATAGATGGCGTGATGAGTGAAAAAATGGAAGCAAGAGTGTGGGAACTGCGTATGCCGGACTTGCCACAGGAGGAACAGCTTGCAGTAGAACTTGACCGACTTTCCTACGATTATGATACTGTACTGTATCACGATAGTACAAGAAATATGACCGAGAATGTATCAGAGCTTGCAGAATCCATAAAACAGGGCGATACCGGACATTTAACAACGTGGCTTGCAGACATTATTTCGGAGGGAGCTGTACCAGAGGAAATAAAACGAGCAACGGAGCTTCTGGAAAAACTGACAGAGTATAAGCCGCTTGCCAAAATTGAGGAGGCAGAAGAACAGAATTATAATATGATTGATAATGTACTGAATAATGGTGTTGGGGAGAAAGCCCAAAGGGAAGAAAATAAGAGAATGGAGGAGAAGCCTCCAGCAAGGGTTTCCTTAAAAGTTCGTCTTGCAGAGAAAAAGGCACAGGTAGAAGGGAAATCGAAAGAACATGATGTTCAGGAAAATGAAAAGAAAAGTCATAGGGAGATGTAAGTGATGAATAAGAGATTTACCGTAGAAGAAAGTAATTTAATCAGTATTTTTATGGAAGAAGGTATAGATTCAGATGTGGGCGGCAGAAAAAAGGTCATAAATGGTATTGATAAAGCACTGAAATATCTGGAGGATGATGAGATGGTTGAATTGTCATTATGTGTCCTTGTAAAATTAAAGGAATTGACGGATCATGAATTTATGAAGATGGAGTTTGTAGCGGCAGAGTAACATCAAACGTAAGGCAGAGCATGGCTTTTGGAGGCTGTGTTCTGTCTTTTTGAATAAGAACTTGACTGATAAATATTACGGGTGTAATATTTATAACGAAAGGAATTAAATTTTTTTATCCTAAAATCTTACACTTGTAATATATAAGCGTAGTACATTGATACGAATAAGAAATGGAGGTAACGATGAAGGAAAAACATAGAACCAAAAAAATACAAAGATATAGAAAAATGTTGGGCATTATAGTGTTGATATTAACAATTACTTTGATTGGAGTAGTTGTGAGTGCAACAGTATTATATAAAAGAAAAAATGCGTGTAAAACACCAGATACTATCTTAGTAGAGTATATGATGCATATTCCAAAACAAGAATACGAAGAAATGTATGCAATGATTGATTTGGAGTCATCTGGATATATCAGTAAGGAAGATTTTCTGAAGAGAAATTCCACTATTTATGAGGGAATTGAAATGCAAAACATGTCGATAAAAAATGTCGAGTATGTGGAGGAAGATAAAAAAGTAACATATTTGACTTCGTTTGATACAGTGGCAGGAACTATCAGCTTTGAGAATGAGGCATTTTTTATAAATGGAGAAGAAGGATATAAATTGGTTTGGGATGATTCCATGATTTTTCCTAATCTGACTTCTGCAGATAAAGTAAGAGTTTCCACTACACAGGCAGAGCGAGGAGAAATTCTGGATAGGAACGGACGTGTCCTTGCAGGAAAAGGTACAGCATCTTCAGTTGGAATTGTTCCGGGCAAGTTGGAAAACAGAGAGGAAGCAATCGCACAGATTGCAGGACTATTGGAAATCACAACGGAAGCGATAGAAAAGAACCTGTCTGCAAAGTGGGTAAAGGATGATTCTTTTGTACCTATTAAAACGATTCCAAGAGTGGAAGAAATTGAGTTAATGTCTATCAGTCCAGAGGAAGAAGTTTTAAAGGAGAAAGAAAGGCATGATAAGTTGCTGGAGATTCCCGGAGTGATGATATCTGATGTTGAAGTGCGTGAATACCCATTAGGGGAAGCCGCTGCGCATTTGGTCGGGTATGTTCAAAGCGTTACTGCGGAAGATTTAGAGGAACATGCAGGAGAAGGTTATACAGCCAATAGTGTAATCGGCAGAAGCGGAATGGAGGGCTTGTTCGAGAAAGAACTGAAAGGCCAGAACGGTTGCAGGATTTACATTGTAAATTCGGAAGATAAAGAGAAGGAGGAACTGGCTTGTATCCTGGTACAGCATGGGCAGGACATCCGGCTTACGATAGATACTGATTTGCAGGTTTCCTTGTACGAACAGTTTAAGGAAGATAAAAGCTGCTCAGTAGCCATAAATCATTATACCGGAGAGGTATTGGCTTTGGTCAGCACACCGGCCTATGACAATAACGATTTTATTATGGGATTATCGAGTGAGCAGTGGACTGTACTTAACGAGGATGAGAATAAGCCAATGTATAATCGGTTCCGGCAAGTGTGGTGTCCGGGATCTACCTTCAAACCAATTATAGCTGCGATTGGTTTACAATCAGGAGCAATCGATCCAATGGAAGATTACGGGAACGTAGGATTAAGTTGGCAAAAAGATGCATCGTGGGGTTCATATCATGTAACAACGCTTCATGCGTATGAACCAGTCATTTTAGAGAATGCCTTGATTTATTCTGATAATATTTATTTCGCAAAAGCAGCATTAAAGATTGGATCGGATGAGTTGGAGAATTCTTTGATACGGCTTGGTTTCAATGAGAAACTACCATTTGAGATTAAGATGGCAGAATCTCAGTATTCCAATACAGAAGGCATTGAAACTGAAATACAGTTAGCTGACAGCGGTTACGGACAAGGACAGATTTTAGTGAACCCGTTGCATATGGCATGTATTTATTCTGCTTTCTGTAATGAGGGAAATGTAATAAAGCCTTATTTGGTATATCAGAATGAAGCGGAAGCTGAGTATTGGATTCCGGGTGCCTTTTCTGACGAGACAGCAAGTCGTGTATTGGAAGGAACAAAGAAGGTTGTGAATGATTCTAATGGAACTGGATATGCAGCCCATCGAGATGACATTCTTTTAGCAGGAAAAACAGGTACGGCAGAAATAAAGGCATCGAAGGATGATACTTCGGGTACAGAATTAGGATGGTTTGCAATTTTTACAGCAGAAGATACGGAATGTCCTATATTGATTATCAGTATGGTAGAAGATGTGAAAGGAAGAGGAGGAAGCGGATATGTTGTTAAGAAAGACAGTCTGGTTCTGGAAGAGTGGTTTAGCAGTCATTAGTTTTGTACTGATGTTTAGTATTTCGGGGTGTAGCGATACACCACCGGAAGAAGATACAGTTTCGGAAACAGTAATTGATGTTCAGGACGTTTCAGAAGAAGAACAGGAGAATGAAGAAGAAATTATAAACATCTGCATAGATCTTTATGACAAGGCAGCAGAGGAAAATAAGTTAGATGATTTGGAAATAATTCGGAGTATTGTAAATCGTCTTGGAGAAAACGGGTATCCTGCTGTTGACAGCAGAAATCAAGTGAATATGACGGAAGCGGAGCAGGTACTGGAATTTTGTGAAAAGGTGGATGCACAGTAAGAAGCAGATATAACGATTCTTGAAGTCGGCTATTTGGGCGGATTTGTAAAATACGATTTGCACACAAAAGACGGAAATGTAGATGTGGTCAGAAGCTATTATGGATACGAAAATGGAGAAATACAGAAAGAAGTTACTGGGAGGTATCAAGCAGAGTATTGGAATTATACAGAAGAAGGTTACCTGATGTTTTCTGGTGTCTGGTTTTCAGAAGAATTATACGTTCTTACATTGAGTGGAGCAGAGGAGCATACCGCATTACGAGTACAGCCATTGGATGAAACATATAGGGAACTGAGTCGGAAATATCTTCTTCCAATCAGCTTTGAACAGAATAATATGTTTATTGTGGATTGGAGTGAAGAAGATTTTGGGGATTTGAATTTCTATGATATGTATGACATTCTTTATCCAAAAGTGAATGGTCAGTATGTTCCTTATGTTGCAGATGACAATTTGTCAGTCAGTGCAGTTTATCGGATTCCAAAAGAGGAATTTGAAAGCGTTATTATGAAATATTTCAATATTGATAGTGAAACGCTGCAATCCAAAACTGTCTATGATTCGGAGGATTCGACCTATGAATACAAACCGAGGGGCTTCGAAGAAGTAGAGTATCCGGAATACCCATATTCAGAAGTAATCGGGTATACGGAGAACAGTGATGGAACAATTACACTTACTGCTAATGTGGTATTTCCATATTCGGGAAATTCCAAAGTATATGCCCACGAGGTTGTGGTTCGTCCTTTGGAGGATGGCGGGGTACAATATGTGTCCAATCGGATCATACCTTCCGAGGATAATAGTGAGGAAACATGGCACACACCCCGTTTGACAGCAGAGGAATGGGAAGAACTGTATGGAGGCGAATGATGGAAGATGTAAAATGGTTGTTGAAGAAATGGGGATTTTTGATTTTGATGTTGTTAATTGTGGTAATTACAGGAGTGATCTGTGGGGGAAAGCTGCACACGGAAGAACGGAAGGTGGCAGAGGAAGTATGGGAGCCTCCGGCGGAAATCGGGGACAGTGAAATGATAACGGAAGAAGAAAATGATACGGAAACTTTTACAGATTCAGTATATTGGTTTATTCCACAAGCCGGTGATTGCCTTATTTCGGAAGAGGAAAAAGAGCAGTTGCAAAGTACAGTTTTGTCGGCAGCAGAATCGGTTAAAGAAATCTATAAAAATGTGATAATTAAAGATGCTGCGAATTATTCCTCCGGTGTTAGTGAATTTACAAGCGAACAACGGAAAACGGTTGTGGAGCAGTTAGGAGCGGCCGGTTTGGTAAGTGTTGAAGAAGATACTAATATGCAGAACCCTGAAAAGATAGAAGTGTTTTATTCAGATTATCTGAATGGGCAGGATTCAATGGTTACCGTATTCGAAGTACAGAGAGATGGGCTGATTGGAGCAGTTACCTTTATCTATCGGAAAGGTGAGTTGCAGACCTATTACATAGGAATTCGGTGGAGAGAAGGTGGTATGCCAGAAATACAGGGAACTTTGGTAAGTAATGTGGCTGAGATTAAACTGACCGAAAAAGGATATTTTATCTACGCATATGAATATGTGATTGCACATGCAAGTTTGAGACAGTATTGGAGAATAGAACCGCTTCCGGAAGACTGCCAGGAACTGACGGAGAAATACATATCAGGACTAAGTTATGTGAATTACAATGTGCTTGTCACAAACTGGAACAGTAGCAATGTAAAGGATATTTTGATGCCTTGCATGTATGAAGATATTTACCGAATTTCCACGGGTGAAAATCTGAAAACTGAGGATTGGAAGATTCCGGCAGAGGAATATGAAAGGATAATGACCACCTATTTTCCAGTATCGATAGAACAGTTAAGAGAGTATTGTGGGTATGATGAAGGGAGTAACAGCTATGAATATGAGATGATTTATGCCAGCCCATACCCACCTTTTGGAGAAGTAGTTGACTATACAAAAAATGCGGATGGAACGATTACACTTATCGTGGATGGAGTATGGCCGGATTATAATTCTGATCTCGCTTTTCGGAATACGGTTGTGGTCCAGCCATTTGAAGACGGAACTTTCAGGTATCTTTCCAATTCTATAGAACAAATTGAATTGGAACTGCCGCCAATAGCAAGAACGAAAGGATGATTTTATGGTATTAAGGAAAAAGAGCATTCTACTGATCATGGTATTTCTGATTGGGGGTTTCGTGTGTGCCTGTGGAAAAGAAGATAGTGTTGCGGGAGAATCTCTTGTGGAAGATACGGAAGAAGTATCTTCCACGGAGGAAACAAAAAATACTGAGGAAGAGGCTGCAGTACAATGGGAAAAGGGCTACGATCTTCCGGTAGATGAACAGGAAAGGGAAGAAGCTGAGACTGACTGTAAAAAGCTGATGGAACTTTATCTTGACATTTATGAAACAGCAGATAAAGGGATAGCATCTAATGTTGTTTTGGATGATCAAACGGTTCTTGAAATTCAGAAGAAGGTAAAGGACGCAGGATATCCAATTGCTACGATGGTAACGTATTCTAACATGGAGAATTATGAAAGTGTTGACAGTTTTCTGAAAGAATGTATGGAAGGGAAAAGAGGCTCTGTGGTGATTTATGAAATCCACAATGATGGTGGACTGGGCAGAATGAAATTCATTTTTGATGGAACGGATATGTATGTTGTGAGTACAAGAGGAATCTGGAATGCTGACAACAAGCCGGGAATTTCGTACATTTCTTATACGAGACTCAAAGAATGGAAATACACGGAAAAAGGATGGTTCTGCTATGAGCTGTGTGTGCCAGAGCCGCCAGAGGTTAGTGAAATTATGGATGGAAGCTGCCTGATCAGAATAAAACCTATGACAGAGGAACAGTGTGAAATGTCTGAACGTTGTGTTCGGGGGCTTGGATATCAGGGACAGAACCTTTTGTGTTCCAACTGGAATGTAGAAAATATGAGTGAGTTGGATTATAACGGAATGTTTGAATATCTGTATGGAATGAAATATGGAGAAAAGTTCAATTCTGAAGATTATCCAAATGGCATTCCTAAAGAAGAGTTCGAAAGTCTGATTATGGAGTATCTTCCCATAACAGCGGAGCAGATACGAGAGTACGCAGTATTTGATGAGGAAAACCAGACCTATCTTTGGGCGAGACTTGGGTGCTTCAATTATGCGCCTACCTTCTTTGGAACTTCTCTGCCGGAGGTTGTCGACATCAAAGAAAATCAAGATGGAACAGTCACATTAACAGTTGAGGCGGTCTGTGACATGGTCATTTGCGATGATGCAGTCATAACCCATGAACTTACGGTAAGGTTTGCAGAGGATGGCAGTTTTCAGTATTTGGGGAATGAAATCCTAAATGACGGAATTATGCAGATACCCGATTACCAATACCGAATTAAAAATTGATTTGATAATAGAAGTGTTTTGTACTAATATTACATATGTAAGAGACGGGAGGACACATGAAGAAATAAAGGGCAGAGGTTATTATATTGTATTTTCATGGGGAAATGGAAATTCTCTATTGGAAGAATCGAATATACGTGGACACTAAAAAGGAGCAAGATGAATTATGAAATATATTTCCAAAATCAGTAAAATCAGTAGCTTCATATTTTACATATTTCTATTGTGCCAATTATGGCATTTATGCCAATATGGAAGCATTAGAAGTCATTTTTTCGGAGTAGTTATTTGTACAGTAGGTTTTACAGCGGCAGTTATTGTTTGGTTGGTTTCGAGAAGGAAGAAGTTAGAAGAGGATACGGAGAGGATAATTAACGATTGGGGGATTCCTTTTTGAATAGGAATCTCTTAACGTATTTAAGGGAAGGATGGAGTAAAAATGATTATAAAGTCTATTATGACCGATGAAGATAGAAAAGCATTAGAGTATATGCTTTCGTTAGAATATGCTATGCCATATCAATTACTTAAGACAAATAATAGAAGGAAAATTATTTATATAATGACACCAGTATTATTTTTGTTATCAATCGGCTGCTATTTTGTAAAGAGTTATCCGATGTTTTATGTGGGAATGGGGATTTCTATTATTGCATTGATTTGGATTATTTGGTTTCAATCTAAGGGAAAAAAATTTGAAAATAATGTCCATGAATTTGTATGGAATAAATCAAGATATAACAAAGTGGAAATTGATGTTCAGGGAATAAAATTAGAAGATAAAAAGATCTGTGAACTTAAAGAAATAGATAGAGTCTTTTTGCACAAAGGTTTTTTCTTTCTCATAACGAATGAAAAGAAGTTACTTGTACTAAAAACAGTAGGTGTAGAGACAGAAGAACTTATTAAGATTATTAAAGAAGCTGATATCTTATTTGAAAAAAGAGAAGAACCATTTAATATTTATGAATATTGCAAAAAGTAGTAATTAAAAAAAAGAAAAAACATTTAATATTTATAAGCTTGAATTATTCATGATGACGTAACCCTCATCAAATAATTCCTATTTCGTTTTTTGAACCGCTAAGCAGCTCGTGCAATCCATTTTGACCTTAAAAAAGGGTAAGCCCTGCATCGGAGAATAAATCGCCTCCATCAAAATTTAATTTCAGATACTTGTTGCTTTCTAAGACGGTGTCGTTTGGAAGAGAGTAATGGAATCATATTTCAATCCAAAGATAATGGTGCTACATGGGAATATAGTGGAAATACTCAAAAGATGAATTAGAGATAAGATAATGGAAAAAAACGAGTAAAAGTTAATTCTACAGTTAACCTTTACTCGTTTTTATTATTTCTGTGATACCCAGATATTCATGTCTGATAAGATAGACATGGTTATTTCAGTTGCGTTGCCGCCAGTAGCATCGCTGTCTGCACTAATGTTGGTGGCAAAAAAATATGTATTATCTGCAGTTTCGATATAACCGATGAACCATCCGTTTACATCCTGTCCATTCACACGGCCAGTTCCGGTCTTTCCGTAGAGTGTTCCGGTATCGGAAGATGAAAGGCGGATGGCATCTTTTACTGCATTGATATTTTCAGGGGCGAAGCCGAAACTGTTATTCTGCAGCTTGGTTAAAAGTTCGACCTGTTCTATTGGAGAGATTTCCAAGGAGGATTCCATCCAATAAGAGGAGTAATCGCCACTCATGTTTTCGTTACCATATCCGATTTTTTGAACATAGCTGTAAACGTCAGAGGCTCCAAGCTGTTCATCTACTGTTTGAAAATACCAATTCACAGAGGAGTTCATTGCAGACTGTAAGGTCTGATCTGCGTTCCATGCTTCAAATGGATAGGTTTCTCCATTCCATGCAATGAACGAATTTTCCGGTGTAATGACGCCTTCTTCCAATCCGAACAAAGCATCGTATATCTTGTAGGTGGAGTTTGGAGCAACTCGTAAGGTGGCATGCTCTATGTCGTGTATGCTCCATGTATCATTTTCTGAATCGTATAAAACAAAGCTGCCTTCGTACTCCCCAAAGTATGTAGAAAGGTTTATATAAGAAACATTTTCTGAGGAGGAATCCCATTGGTAGTGACTGACATCTGCTGCGTAAGTAGAAATAAAAGGTGCGAATCCCATGAGAACAACAGCGGTCAATAGGAATGCAGTCATGCCCTTTATTCTTTTTATAAATGTTGGCTTCTCATAAGATACAATATTTATGATTCTCCGTTTCATCTGCTTCATGTTTCCACCAAGTCCGGCAGCAAACGGAAAAGGTGATAGGGATACCTTCTCTGCAAAGTTAATTAGTGTATTGCCATAATCCTCGTAAGCATTCTCTTCAAGCATTTTCAAAACGGAGGTGTCACATGCAACCTCTCTGTCATTACGCATCTCCTTGAGCGCATACCAGACGAGAGGATTGAACCAATATATCACCCCGGCAAGGTTCATCAGATAACTTGCAACAGCATCTTTGTGTTTATAGTGTTGCAGTTCGTGTAACAGCATATACCTCATATCGGATTCGTTGTAATCAGAGATCAGATGAATCGGCAGATAAATACACGGTTTCAAAAGTCCCACAATAATTGGGGATTTCAAAAATGCGGTGCTGTAAACAGGGATCTTGCGGTGAATTCCCATTTCTTCCAAGCAGTGCTGATATAGTCTGCGGACTTTCAGGTTCTGAAGGGGAAGTGCAGATTTCTCCAAACTGCGTAAGCGGAGCGAAGATTTGATTACCAATATGATCATTGCAAGTATGCCTACAAGCCATATCCCCAATAATATGTATCCGGCAATGGACGGTGTCTCACTATTTACAGAAAGTGCGAAATCATTCATCCAGCCTGTATTTCCAGTCGGATTAATTCCCACAGCTTCTCCCATAGTGGTTGTGGTGTCGGAAGCAGGAGAACCGCCTAAGCTACCAAGCCACGAGAAGATTTGTGGAAATCCGATGAGACGAAACGGTATAAAGGGAACTGTCAGCAACCCAAGAAGCAGGAACCACAGATTATACTGCATCCGACTGGACAGGTTGTTTTTGAATATCCGCTTGGCTATCAAAAGAATTCCGATGATACCGCTGATAAATACATTGCATATTAAAAAGCGTATCATAAAATTAGCCACGTTAGTTTCCTCCTTTTTTTGACCTCTTTGAAAGAAGGGAGCGGAGGGTGTCTATTTCTGTTTCAGACAGTCTGTCATTTTCAATATATGCAGACAGCATGGCAGTGATATCCCCGTCATAGTATCGTTCCAGAAAAGAGTTGCTTTTCTGGCCGATGTATTCGCTTTCTTTCACGACTGGGGTATAAACAAACACTCGGCTCTGTTTTTCATAAGTTAGAACGCCTTTTGTTACGAGACGTTTGATTAAAGTCTGTATCGTCTTAGGACTCCAGCTGGTGGTCTGTAATAATTTATCTGTTATTTCATTGGTACTGATCGGCGCATGTTTCCATACGATTTTCATAACTTCAAATTCAGCTTCAGAAATCTGTGGTAAATCACTCATTTCAAATCCCTCCTTAAATCTTACGGCTGTAATAAATATATTATAGACATTATTTATGTGGTTGTCAATTTCAGAAAAAACATATTGACTTGAAATCTTACTTGCGTAATAACTGAAATATTACGGAAGTAAGATTTAGAGATGGCAACAAAAAGAAAAGAACCAGAATCATAACGGATTAGCTGGTTCCTTTATTCGTTTATTAGGAAATTTCTTCCTTCGGAGAAATCACTAATATAAAAGCCCGCACAAGAGCGGGCACAATAAAAAGACGGTAATCATTTAGAAAAGGTTGATATAAAAACCTTCTTCTTCGCCGTCAAAATATTCATCTTCAGTAAGGAAATAATGCATGTCAAGTAAATCTGAATCACTCATGTTTTTTACAAGCTGTGCAGTCATTCCTTCAGGTGGATTTTTAATGTATTTTTCTCTTAGTTCCTCTATTGCTTTTTGATCCATGTGTATTTGCCTCCCATCTGTTGGATAGCTTAAGTATGTAGCAGATGGGTGGAAAATTTAAGCAGCTTTTCCACTGGCATGGCATTTCATTTTTGCTATGGTTCTTTCATAGAGTTCATCTAGAGAAACTTTGGTATGTTTGTAGTATAAATCGAGTAGTTCCATATTCTTTTTACAGTCAGGGCATTGGATAGGATCATATCCAAAAGATAAATCTATTCGATTACGCCAGGTATTAAAATCAAGAAAGATTTTAAGCTTTGCTTTTGGTATTAATTTATTAAGAGATTTATCAAGCTCACGATTTCTTGCATACAGACCATAATAACGAGTCATACTTCTGCCGTATTCTTGTGCGTTTTAGCAGCACAGAAACCCAAGACGGAAAAGTAAGGACTTTTTTATATGAGAGTATAGATACTCATGGTGCAATGGCATTGATCAACAAATATTTTAAGGGAGGGTGAATAACATGATTGTAGCTGAAAGAAAGCAAAAAACAATAATGGATAAATTCGAAAAGTTTGGTGAAGCTATGTCTGATGGAAGATTGACAGCACCTTCTGATGGAAAGGTATATCGGTTGAGGGAAGCAATATTATTGTCGAAGCAATTGGGAAGACCTTTGTCTCAAGAAGAGATGAAAAAATTCGAAGTGTAAAGCAGAGCGGAATGTAGACTCAAAAAAATTGGTATAGAAGTGGCCGGAATCAAGCCTCCAAGTTCAAAAGATTTGGAGGTTTTCTTCTGCCCATTTTTTAGAGAAAAGTAATTTCCGAAGCAAATAATCTATGATACAATTATTGTGAAAAAACAAAGAGGGTGCCAATATGGGATATGATGCATATGTGTATATTAAAAAGAAATATACAAAGTTATCTATTGAAAAATTATTGATGCTAATAGGTTATGAAAAAAGAGCGAATACTTTTTATTGTGGCAATGATGAGGAGTATAAGTTTTTTACAGGTGTTCATGTTTGGTTGTGCGATGAAGATGAAGATGAATGGGTATACAGAGTTAGAAGTCAAATATTTGCAGCAGGATATGATTTGCAAAAGATGAACGAAACACTTAGGAGTCTAAAACAATATTGCGATGCTTCGTTTGAAAGTGATTATGGAAAAAATAGATATTTTCCAGAGGGTACCCTTATCAAAGGTGCAGAAAGCGGATGTTATTTTGCAGCGGAGAGATTATTTAATAATTTCAGTAGTTTAAGGTATACTTTGAGTAAGTATCCTAGTGATATGGAATCGGAGAAAGCCATGTATCAAGTCAATGGAATTCCCACTCCTAGCATGTTTAATGCAAATGTTTATTCAACATATTTATGTTCTTTGATTGAAGAATATTTCAGAACAACATATATTGCATTATTGAAATATTCTGACAGGAAAGAAAAAATATTAAATGTTAAATTTTCGCCATATGATATGGTGGATATAAGCAATGGTGATAAGACTGTAGAAGAGGTTTTTGCAAGTACATTGTCATTTCAGAACATACATAAAATTTGTTCTAATTTTCATGCGTTAGATAATAAACTGGATATAGGACAAGCATTGAAGAAGCCTTATCATAATAGAAAAAAGAATTTGTATGAACAGATTAATGATATTTTAGAGCGAAGACATGGTTTAATACATCGATTGGAAATAGATGATAGTTATCGTACTGAAAATTTACAAAGAGATATACAAGATGTGACTATTGCAATTAAGAGGGTATATGATTATCTTTGCCAATATTATGACTGGGAGAAACAAGAATTAAGTTTGTAGGGTGGCAAACAAGAATTGCAAAGTTTTGGTTGTATATATTGGAAATTGAGGTGGAAAAGTGAAAGCATTTATGTCTTATAATAATTTGGTTATTAATAATGCGAATTTCAGTCTGGAAGGAAAGCTGGCAACATTATGGTTTGATAATTTACTGTTAGGGATAGGGAAAGAGCTTGTTGAGAAAGTTATGGAAGATGTGGCGGAAAAAGAACATTGGAGTGTTGCTACTTTCAAGGAAATGAAGAAGATACAGATATCTTCAGAATGCCTGCTTCCTTCGGTTAGTTTTATGGATGAGTCAATAATCGAAGAAGATTATTTTAAGGTTGCTACTGATATTTTGGAGAATAAGTATGCAAAGGAATTATCAAATCCTGTAACATATGGTGGAGCTATGCATGAAATAAGCTGGGGAGGTTTTGGAGTAGCGAATTCTGTTAAATATTGGACGCTACTTAATGCAAAAGAGAATTGTACTTTCTTGCCGATGGATTTGGAACAGCAGATGTTAGGAAAAGTTTTTGGAAGTACAATGGATATGAAATATGATAGTTTTAGTGATATTATCATAGCGATAATACCTGATATTTCTGAATATTCATGGGATGAAATTATAGAGATAAGGCACCACAGCTATTGGACACAGTTTAGAAAAAAACTTACAGAGTTGAGCGAAAGCATTGGGGATAAAAAGCTAGGACAAGATATTTTGGAAGAAGTTATTAAAAAGGATTTAATTGAAATGGTGCAGCATTTTAGACCTCAAGTGACTAAGAATATTGTAAAAGGGGTTGTGAGTAATATTCCATTACCAATTCCTATTAATCCAGTGTCAGTGGTGTGTACAGGATACGATATAATGAAAGAAATAGATTTCGATAAAAAATATGGATGGATATACTTTTATTTGGATAATAAGAAGTAGAAGGAAATGGAGTAAATAAGTATTATATTGTTATCCAAATTGCATGTAAGTAAGAAGAAAGTGGTCGGGATTAGGCCTCCAAGTCCCTAAATATTTGGAGGTTTTCTTCTGCCATTTTTTTCAGAAAAGAATTTTCCGAAACAACCAATCTGTGGTACAATATCCTTGGAGTTAACGGACTTGTCAGAGCTGATGCATATGAAATTGCGACAGAAGCTATTAGAGAGGTGTAGGTTTTAAGAATATTACTGAAAAGCTACAGAAAGTAACAAGGGTGCTGATGTTCGACCATCCTTACAATGAAATTATGCAAGGTGAACATATAAAGAGTTGTAATGAAACTATTAACAAGTTAGCTGAAAATTGCATTTAAAACAGTGTTAATGATGGAGGAGTTTTGTGAATAGTAAAGAGAATATTTTGGAATCATGGATAATGGTAGAACATTTGTCTGAAGGAGATATAAAGCTAAGCGATAAAGATTTAAAAACTATTGAATCCCCTGCGGAAGATGATTATTACACATTTTTCTTAAATGAAATAGTAAAAAAGAAGTTAAAGAAATATCAAAAAGGTGGAATAGTATTATATTTTAATATCTTTAGATTTGAAAATGTCGTTGCATTGTTGAGAGAAAAATATCGTCTTCCAGCAACTGAAGACGATATAAAAATTGGAAACAAATTCTCGTTCGCCATTTATCTTGATAAGGAACTTAAATTAGCAGAAAATATGACTTTTTTTACAGAGAGCTATTATATTCTGAAAAATAATAGTGTACCAAATGAAAAAGTGTTTTTAGAATTTGAAGAAGAAAATAAGAGGTATATAGAAGTACTTTTTAAGTGCCCTGAAGATGAAGACTATGGTGCTTTCTTTAATAAATCTTTTGTTAAGTTGATAAGCAAATACTCACTACATCTTAATAACAGCAGAATGAAAGTGCTTACCAACTTAGAATCAGATGCAACAAATTTGCATTCTTTTTTTGTCGCAGATTTAGAGAAAGCAAAGTCTATTACATCGGTAAATCTTGATAAATACCTATTAGGAATAAAGAAAGATAGAGTAAATCTGGATAGTAGAAAGAGTAAACAGAGTTTTAATCCATCGGTATTTCAGGATATTTTGCAACCTAAATATTATCCTATGTCGCGTTTTCCTAGTAATCCAAAGTATGCACTTTCCTTTATGCAACAAGTAGCTGTAAACTTGGCAATTGGATATGACAATGAGCAAATTCGTAGTGTAAACGGACCGCCGGGAACAGGAAAAACTACGCTTCTAAAGGATGTTTTTTCGGAGTTGATTGTTGAACAGGCGATTGAAATAACAGAACTAAAATCAAAAGAAATAGAAGACAAATTACCTTATTTTGATAATGCAGGTATAGGTAAATTACCAAAATCTATAGCAGATAAGGGAATTGTCGTTGCAAGCTCAAATAATGGTGCAGTTCAGAATATTGTTAATGAATTACCATTGATAAGTGGAATTGATGAAGCTTTTGTTGAAGAATTAAGAGACGCAGATTATTTCTGGAACATTTCAAATTCAAATATTTCAACAAAATGGGAAAAAGACGAGAACGGGAAAAATGTTGAAACTTTAGTATCTAAGTTAAATGAAGATGAAAAGTTCTGGGGATTGTTTTCTTTAGAAGGTGGAAAGAAAGACAACATGGATGGTATTCTTACCTCCTTGAAACATGTTGTGTATTATTTAGAAAATGAGTATGAACCCAACGCCGATGTATATGACGATTTTATAACGCAATATGAATATATACTTGAATATAAACATGAAAGACAGGCTGTTTCTGAAAAATATTTGTTATTGGGAAATTTAAGAGAGCAGCTTAATCAGGCTGTTGCAAGTCATCAAAGTAATAAAGAAAAAATTGAAAAAGAGTATAACCTTCTTGTAGAAGAATATGTAAATTATAGAAAACAAGCATTGATTAGAAAGTCTCAGCTTGAGGTCGAGATAAGGAATAATGATGAAAAGATAGAATATAATTTGTCAGAACAGAAACAAACGAATCAAGCTATTGAAGCACTAAAACTGCAAAAGCCAGGTTTTTTTTCAAAAAAGAAAGTAAAACAAGAGTATAAGGAAAGAATGCACTTTTTTTCGGAACAACTTCTTTCATTAATAGAAAATACTAAAAACTTGAATGTTTGTAAAAATAATCTTGAAAAAGAATTAAGTTCTATTTTGAGTAAATCAAAAGAACATGAGAATAAAATTGATAAGAAAAAGAATGATAATGAAAAGATCATTGATGATTCATCAAAAAATATTAATGAAATCGAAATGAGGATACAATCATTGTCAACAAAGTTAAATGCTGTATCTGAAAATGTTTTAGATATGAATGAAGATTACAGTACGCTCCAATTGAGTAATCCATGGTTTGATGTGGAATACAGAATTCTTCAATCGAAGTTGTTTATCGCTGCATTGAAACTTAGAAAACAGTTTTTATATGAAAATATTAAGAGTATAAAAGCCGCATATATTATCTGGAATAAACAAAAAGAATATCTTGATAATAAGCAGGTGATTGCACAAGCATGGAATTGGATTAATATGGTGATACCTGTTATTAGTTCGACCTTTGCTAGTATTAATGCAATGTGCAGAAATTTAGAAAAAGATACAATTGGATATTTATTTGTAGATGAAGCAGGACAAGCGTTGCCACAGGCAAGTGTTGGTGCAATATTCAGAAGCAAGCAGGTGATGGTTGTAGGTGATCCAGCACAAATAAAGCCTGTTCTTACACTTGATTCATCAATTTTGAGCTTGCTGGGAAAGCATTATGAAGTATCAGGTAAGTATTTATCAGACGCAGCTTCGACTCAGACCTTGGTTGATGATATTAGCAGATATGGTTTTTATAAGGAACAGGATAAATGGATTGGTATTCCGCTTTGGGTACATAGAAGATGCAAAAATCCGATGTTTGATGTTTCTAATGCAATTTCTTATGGTGGTAATATGGTGCAAAGCACAAATATACCTGGTAAAGCATGCTGGTATGATGTTTCGGGAAATGCATCAGATAAATATGTTAAAGAACAAGGAGAATTCCTAAGAAATAAAATATCAGAATTGATGACTCAAAATCCAGATATCAATGATAAATCAAAAAAGGATATTATTTATGTCATTTCTCCTTTTAAGAATGTTGCGTATCAGTTATCACAAGAACTGAAGAAAATAGGATTTACAAGATATGGAGAGGACGGAAAGCCAACTAATATTGGTACTGTTCATACATTCCAAGGAAAAGAGGCACCAATTGTATTCCTAGTATTAGGATGTGATGAAAAAAGTCAAGGGGCAGCGAATTGGGCTATGGGTTCAGAGAATCCTAATATTATGAATGTTGCTGCAACAAGGGCAAAAGAAGAATTTTATATTATTGGTGATAAACGCTTATTCCTTGGAATTAAGAGTGATGTTATTAATGAAACACATAAAATACTTGAAAGATTTAATAGCGGCAATAAATATTGTTGAAGGTGAATATGAACCTTCAGAGTATTTTAGGATTATCGCTCAAAAGTGAGTAGAATCAAGCCTCCAAGTCCCCAAAGATTTGGAGGTTTTCTTCTGCCCATTTTTCAGGAAAGCAATTTCCGAAACAAATAATCTGTGGTACAATATCCTCAGAGTAATCAAGAGATAGTTGTACCATAGGAAAAGAGCAGAGTACAAATCACACATAAGCAATCCGGCTTATATCTCAAAAACAAATCTAATCTTTTTCTATGGCAGGTGCAAAGTGCTGCACCATGCTTACTTTTTGCAGGTCCCATAGGCGACTGTTGCATCATTTTATATCCAAGGCTTAACGAAAAAGCCAAGGGATGTGCATCTTTATTGCACACTCATCGCATGTAGAGACAATTTGTCTTTTGACGAAAAAGTAGAATATCACCCATTCTCCCCACGGATAATAATAATATCATTCAATTTCAAAATCGTGTCTTTTTGCGGAAGCACAGACAGGTCATCACGAAGCACAAGAAAAATGGTGACATGCTGTGCTTCTTCGATTTCTTCTACCGTTTTTCCAGCAAAACGTCTATCCACAAAAATTTCCGCAATTTCCTTGATATCGGCGTCTTTGAGATTGGAGATGCTGCTTTTCCGCTGATACTGTTCCACGAAACCTGCACTGATGATACCGGTTGGGAGTGCAACCGCACCAACGCCTAAGTAAGCGATACAGATTGCCATAACACGCCCAAGGGTTGTGATCGGGTAAATATCGCCGTAGCCGACGGTGAGAAGCGTTGACATGCTCCACCAGATACCACTGAAAGCGTTGCGGAATACCTCCGGCTGTGCATCGTGTTCTACGCTGTACATGCACAGACTGCTGGCGAGCATGAGAATCAGCACAATAAAAACAGAGGAGATGATCTGATTTCTTTTTTCATATAAAACAGTTGTAATTACGTTGAAAGAGTCATATTTGGCATTCAGACGGAACAGGTGGAAAATTCTTGCCACACGCAGCATGCGGAAAATGACGAACCCGGACAGGAAAAAAGCAGGAATGATTGTGAGTAGATCCACAATACCGTCAAAAGAAACGAGGAAACGGATCGTGGCTCTGGACTTGCTCATTCCCGGATACAGATAATTTGCAGTCCAGATACGAAGGGCATATTCAATACAGAATATAAAAACAGTCACAGCTTCCACAACAAAGAACAGTCCTGAAAAAGATGCCAACTGGTCAAAAGTCTGTAAAAAAGTGACAAGAATATTGCAGACAATGGTGATTGTGATAAAAATATCAAAAGCGCAGCTGAGGCGGTTGCTCTTGTCGCCAATCTGAATAATGTTAAAGATTTTTTCCTTCATAGATGAACCTTTCATAAATATAAAATTGCACAGCAAATATGCAGAAATATCAAATAATAACGTGGTTAGTATATCACATTCCGTTTAAAATCACAAAAAAGATGATTTTTAGTAAAAGGTCTGTTATGATTAAGAAAATAATTTATTTTTATACAAAAATAAATTTATAAGGGGACAAAAGAAAGCGGGGAAAGGGTTTATGAAAAAAATAATACCAATCATTTTTTTTCTGGTTTTTGCTGTGATCGGAGTGGGGATGTTGATCGGAAGCTTTTCAATCCTGAACATGGAAACCAGTGCTATGGATGGAGCAGAGGAAATTACGGCGTACATTACAGATATCCAGACACACAGGGATTCGGACGGAGATGTGGATCATGATGTGTTTGTGACCTATGAATATGATGGGGTAACGTATGAAGATCAGAAGATCACCAGCTACAGTTCAGACATGTATATCGGTGAAGAACTGATACTTTTTTACAATCCACTGCGTCCGGCATGGCTGACTGTGAAAGGACATGAATACTATGGATTTCGCATGATGCTTTTTATGGGAATTGTGTTTTTCCTTGTTGGAATCAGTTATCCGTTTTATCAGTTGATCGTGAAATTGAGAAAAAAACGCATTTTGAAAAAGGGTTATATACTTCATGCAACGATTGAAGACATTGTGCTGAACACATCCATGAGAGTGAATGGACAGAGTCCATATGTCATTTACTGCTCGTATTATGATGCACTACAGAATCTGACCTATCGTTTCAAGAGTGATAATCTGTGGACAGATCCTGGGTATGTTTATCGACCGGGAGATCCGATTGAGGTTGCAGCAGATCCGAAGAATTACAAGCATTATCATGTGATGGCAGAGGAACGGATCAATCAGAGAATTGTCGATTATACATAGAAAAAAGAGGAATCCACATGATAACAACAGTTTTATTAGATTTAGATGATACCATTCTTGACTTCCACAAGGCGGAAAAGGAAGCGTTGAAAAAAGCACTGCAAAAAGTTGGAGTGGAGCCAACAGAAAAATTGCTGGCGAGGTACAGTGAGATCAATCGGGCACAATGGAAAAAGTTAGAACTCGGTGAGTTGACGCAGGAGGAAGTGAAAATAAGCCGTTACCAGATCTTTTTTGAAGAATATGGGATAACAGCTTCGCCGGAAGAAACTGCGAAATGTTACGAGCAGAATCTTGCATATGAACACGAAAAAGTGGATGGTGCGCTTGAACTTTTACAGGAATTGCACGGTAAGTACAGACTGTATGCTGCATCCAATGGAACTTATGAAGTGCAGAGAAGGCGTATCGAGGAATCCGGGATTAAACCGTATTTTGAGGACTTTTTTATTTCAAAAAAAATTGGGTATCATAAGCCGGATAAAAAATTTTTTGATTATTGTTTTGCACATATTCCTGATTTTAAGCTGGAAGAGAGTGTCATTGTGGGAGATAGTTTATCCTCAGATATTCTTGGTGGAAAAAATGCAGGTCTGACTACAATCTGGTATCAGAGAGACAGAAATGTAACGGATAATGGGACAATCCATCCCGATTACCGTATTTTTGAATTGTGTGAACTGCCGGATTTGTTAAAAAAATTGAAATAGCACATAAAGCTGCATGAATTGCAAAAATTTATAAGGTATGTATACGGAATGTGTAGATTGTCATTAATACAAAATGCAGCAACAGAAATAAATGGAATAAATTGCAGTAATGTGCTAAAATAAGAGAAATCATGGTTCGAATTGAAAATATGGAATGTCAGCAATCACAAAATAGAAAATCATTACGAACCATATTTTTGACATTGGGCAGCAGGAAAGGATATTTTTATTATGGAAGAAAAGACAACAATGGAAATCACAAACGATAGATTAGAGGAGGCAATCAAAGATTACGCAGCAGACCGGACAAAAGAAAAGCTTACAGCAGTCTTAAATCTGCTTCGTCCGACAAAACTGTTAGTTCCGGCAATGTTAAAAGCACCGGATCAGCCAACTCCCTGCTTTTTAAAGAGTGGTACCGGCGAACAGTATTTTGTAGTGTACACCTCCAAAGAGCAGATGGCAAATGCACCAAAAAGCCAGGCACTCTTAAGCATGCCATTCCCGGCATGCAACAGCGTTGCCGTAAAACCGGAATTGAATTTAAGCGGAATGGTCATCAATCCATTTACCGATAATCTGGTATTGAAAATCGAACTGATTCAGAAACTGCATGAGGCAGATGAGAAAATGGCAAAACAGCCAAAGCAGATCAAAATGACACCGCAGCAGTTCCAGGCATTTGTGAAAAATCAGACAGAATTTTCCGTGATTCCAAAACGCTTATATACAGAAAAAGCGGAATTCGTGCAAAAACTCTGCGATGAGAAAGAGGCATTCGTAAATGAGCTTTTTGCATCTGCATTTAAAGAGCCAAAACTTTATCCATACACAGAAGACGATTATTCCGTTATGGCATTGGAAATTTCAGAAGATCTGACACTTATCCGCGTGGATCTTCCGGATAAAGGATTAGTGCCGCCACTTTGTTACAGAATCTATATTACATACAATCCATTAAAGGATGAAGCGCATTATTATACGATCGAGATGACAAAAGAAAAGGATGTAAGACTTCTCGGCGGCGTGACAGAGGATGCAAAACACGTCAGCTATGGAAATGCACCGGTGGAGGGCGCAGAGCTTCAGGAGATCATGAATCTCGCAAAAAATCCTGGGGAACTGACAAGTTAATTTGAAGTTTGGATTTAAACTGCCACTTGCAGGTTATGTTACGGATTTTTACAGCCTGCAAGCGGCAGTTTTTAAGTGAAACGCTGGTTAATGCATGATGATATCCGCATATTGTCCGCGTACTACGGAGAGCAGTGCATCCGGATTGACGGTAATGGAGGTTCCGATACGTCCACCGCTGATATAGATTTTGTCAAAATTTCTGGCGCTGTCATGAAGAACGGTAGGATACTGTTTTTTCATGCCAAGGGGAGTGCATCCACCACGTACATAACCGGTAATGGCGGTGATATCTTTTACGTGGATCACTTCTACGGATTTTTCACCGACTGTTTTTGCGGCAACTTTCAGATCAACTTCCTCTGCGATCGGCAGTACAAAAACATAATATTGTTTACTTTTTCCCTGCATGACAAGTGTTTTAAAAGACTGCTCCACCGGAGCTCCGGTGGCTTCGGCTGTGTGAAGCCCATCGATGAATTCGTCACATTCATAATTGATAATTTCATAAGGTATTTTATTTTTGTCAAGAATGCGCATGGCATTCGTCTTTACTTCTTTTCCCATGGTAATTTATTTCCTTTCAGATTGTTTTGCAAATTATGATAATTCTTTCCACTGTAGTCTAATCAAGACATGTTTGTATGTCAAGAAATTAACGATTTTTTTATCTTTTTATACTTCTTTCATAAGCTGTATATTTACCGGAACCCAAAAGAATGGTATGATATTCGTTATAAAAGAAACAGCAATGACAAAAATTTTTGTTAAAGAGAGGATAGAAAAATGAAAGAGACATTAAAAAGAATAAAAGCGGATGTCATTTTATCAGCGTTATTGTGTGTAGCACTTGGAGTAGTTTTGATCATTTGGTCAGATGAGACAATTAGTGCAATCTGTATGCTACTTGCATTTGGCTTAATTGTTATGGGTGTTGTAAATCTTGTGGGATATTTTACAAATCACAGACTGACATCTTTTAACGGAATGCTTGGTCTGATCCTGGTTTTAGTAGGCATCTGGCTGTTTGCAAGACCGGAGTACATCGCTATGATCATTCCAATCGTTATCGGTGTTATGCTGGCAGTCCATGGGATCAGCGATATCAAAATGGCTTTTGAGACAAAGGCAAACGGTTATGAGAAGTGGTGGAGTCCAATGATCCTTGGAATTATCAGCCTTGCACTCGGCATTATCTGTATCGTAAATGCATTTGGGGTTGTGAGCCTTGCAATGAAATTTATCGGAGTCGCATTGATCTATGATGGAATCTCTGATCTGTGGATCGTTTCAAGAACCGCAAAAGCTGCAAAGGCTATGAAGCAGGAGGCGGATGCGCTTGACGTAGACTACAAAGAAGTGGATGATTAAACCGGAGTTTAACTAGCGTAGTGTCGCAGATTCTGTGGTGCTTTTATAGGTTGAGAAGGGCAGATATAAGCGTCCTCACACAAGTCAGAATTTTATATGTAATGAAAAAGAAAAACGGTATAAACGAAATATTATGTTTCTGTTCGCTGGACATTCCGATAGGCTTCTGAGCAACAATCTTGAGAAGCAGTGCTTCCCAAGATTGTTAGAATCCTATCTCCATAGCTCACGAAGAAAATAATATTTGTTTATACCGTTTTTCTTTCAATTACGCTGTGAATGACTTGTGAGAGGACGCTTATACATGCCCGGTCAACGTTATGAATTGCACCACAAAATCTGCAATTTACGTTATGGAACTCACGGTTATGAGATGGATGCCTATGAGGGAATGGCAAAAATTATAGATGATGTAAAAGTTGCGGTCTGTCCAGAGTGTGGTAATATA